>Ga0208357_1000032_pt1 | contig 96326 bp, 95 predicted proteins | sample NGESurdeep092012_6_FD_184487 | JGI IMG/M metagenome (GOLD analysis project Ga0208357, IMG submission 184487) | Arctic peat soil microbial communities from Barrow, Alaska - NGEE Surface sample F52-2 deep-092012 (SPAdes) | ecosystem: Environmental > Terrestrial > Soil > Wetlands > Peat ...
GGGGTGAACCACGGGTGTGTAGAGCAGAAGGCGGCCGACGGTGCGGGTGACGGCATCCGCTTGTTCGGTCGCCATGCCAAGGAGCATCTCGAATTCGACGCGGTCCTCGACGCCGCGTCGGGTGGCGAGCAGCCAGGCGAAAGCGACATCGAACAGGTTGTGTCCGGCGACGCCGAGCTTGACGGCGTAGGTGTGGTCGGGGGTGAGAGCCCAATCGAGCACGCGTTTGTAGTTGGCATCGGTCGACTGCTTGCTGCGGTAGGGCGCCTGGGGCCAGCCGCGGACGATTGCGTCAACGCGCTCCATTGCGAGGTTCGCACCCTTGACCAGGCGCACCTTGATCGGTGCACCTCCGCCCGCTCGACGGGACTGCGCCCATTCGGTGAGACCCTGCAGTGCGTCGAGCGCGTCGGGCAGATAGGCCTGCAGAACGATGCCGGCCTCGAGCTGCTGCAACTGCGGCTGGCTCAGGATGCGCTGGAAAACGGCGATCGTCAGGCCGAGGTCGTGATACTCCTCCATGTCGAGGTTGATGAACTTGGCGGGCCTGGAAGCCGCGGCCAGCTCATACAGCGGCGTCAGGCACTCCACGACCCGGGTGACGGCCTCGTCGAACGACCACATCGACAGTTGGCTGGCGATGGATGAGACCTTGATCGACACGTAGTCGACGTCGTCTCGGGCGAGCAGGGCGCGCGTGCCGTCGAGACGCCGGGTCGCCTCCTTCTCGCCGAGAACGGCCTCGCCGAGCAGATTGAGGTTCAGCCGCGGGCCCGGCCTGCCCTCGTGCCCTGCCGCTGAACCACTCGGCGCACGCAGGTGTGCGATGGCGTCGCCGAGCTTGGCAGGCGTTGCATCCACGACGAGGTGACCAACCATACGCCGCAGCACGGCGCGCGCGATCGGGATGACGATCCAGGGCACGACGGGGCCGAAGACACCGCCGAGCCAGATCGCGAACCGCATGTACCAGGGCAGGAACGCCGGCACTTTCTTGGCAACGCGCTGCAGGTTGTAACCGGCGACGAACAGATCCTGAGGCCGGGCGACCCCGTCGACGAAGCCGACCGCGAAGTCGAGGCCGTTCGGATCCTTCAGCACACCTGCCAGCCGCTCGGCCGCCGGATCGGCCTTGCGTCGTCCGCCCTCTGCGGCGCCGGCAGCGCCCCCGGCAGCGCCCGCGGCGCCTGCAGTCAACCATTGCTCGACCAGCGCGATGGCTGCGGTGGACAGATCTGATGGGCGCGTCTCAGCTCCGGCGGATTGCGGGGTCATATTTCGAGGATATGCGGTGAGTTGCGCTTTTTATCGGGTTTCCGCGCAAGAGTTCGCTGCATCCTCCGGCCCGCATGCAGCACCCTTGCGCTACGGCACCGTGAACGACTCGGCGCGAGTCAGAGTGACGACGCCGCAGCGCGCTGGGTCAGGCGCGAACTACGCGCTTGGACGCGTCGCCGCCGTCGCCGATATACTGCGAACCGCCGAAGCCGACGATGAGGTAGCCGATGATGGACAGCAGCCACAACATGAAGAAGCTGAATGCCCCGCCCCTGCCGAACGCACGGCCGACGCCGAGCGCGACAATGATCGCGATGATGATGTTCACAATCGGAATGAAGTACAAGATGACCAGCGCGCCGTGGTATCCGGCGATCTTGACCAGCAGATAGGTGTTGTAGATCGGAATGATCGCGCCCCAGCCAGGACGGCCGGCCTTGGTGAAAACAGGCCACAGGGCGATGATCGAAATGATCCACCCGATCAGGCCGCCGATGATCGACGGCGTCGGGTCGACTGCCGTCTGGGTGGCGATCAGGTCCGTGAGCACATGTAGCTCGAACATGGTGTCCTTTCAGGAGGAATACGGTAAACGGAGGATATTCGCCCACGGTGGCGATTCAACCGTTTTGCGGCAGCGACACGCGTAAATCGGTGAATTCACACCCAAACGGGTGACGATACTGGCGCTTGCTACGCACCTCACACCATCGTGTCGAGGATGCCGGTGAGCTGTTCGAAGGTCGTCATCGGGTTCACGATGGCGAACCGGGTGTTCGGCCTGCCATGATGTGAGCTCGGTGTGACGAACGCGAGCTGCTCCGCGAGGAGCCGCGCAGACCAGGCGGCATAGTCCTCGCGCGTCCATCCGTCGCGTTCGAACACGACAACGGAGAGCTGCGGTGGGCGCACGAGCCGCATTCCGTCGCGCGATTCGATCTCCCGCGCGATGTCTTGTGCGAGCGAGATTGATGCGCTGATCGCATCCCGGTATGCGTTCTCGCCATAAGTTGCGAGCGAGAACCAGAGCGGAAGCCCGCGCGCACGGCGTGTCAGTTGCACCGCGTAGTCCGACGGACTCCACTCGGCCGCGTCGGTGAGGGTGTCCAGATACTCGGCGTGCTGCGTGTGGGCGTGGCGGCCCGCTTCCGGGTCGCGGTAGATGAGCGCGCATGCGTCGAAGGGTGCGAACAGCCATTTGTGCGGGTCCACGATCACCGAGTCAGCGTTTTCGACACCGGCGAAACGGTGCCGAGCCAAGGGCGAAAGCATACCGGTGAGCCCGTATGCGCCATCCACGTGCAGCCAGAAGTCGAAGTCGCCTTTCAGGGCTGCGATGGAGGCGATGTCGTCGACGATTCCAAAATTAGTCGATCCTGCTGTCGCGACCACTGCGAAGGCGGATGCGCCGCCCTCCTCGAGCGCGGCCCGCACGTTGTCGCCACTCAACATCCCGTTCTCCGACGGGGACACGAGCACAACATCGACGTCCATCACCCGCGCAGCCGACGCGATCGACGAGTGCGCCTCAGCGCTGCAGATGATCTTCCAGCGCGCGGGCAGTTCCGCGCCGGCGCGCTCCCGTTGCCATCGCGCGTGGTCACGTGCCGCAACCAAGGCGGAGAGGTTGCCCAGCGTGCCGCCCTGCACAAAGACCCCGCCGGCGGTGGCGGGCAGCCCGAACTCGCGCGCCAGCCAGGCAAGCACCTCGTTCTCGGCGAACACAGCTCCGGAACCTTCAAGCCAGGACCCCGCATACAGTGCACTCGCGGAGACCACAAGGTCGAAGGCGGTGGCTGCCTTCGTCGGCGCGGTCGGAATGAACGAGAGGTATTGCGGATGATCCGTTGTAATGCACGCGGGCGCCAGAACGTTCTCGAAAAGGGCGAGCGCGCGCTCGGCGCCGAGGCCGTCTTCGCAGATCGAGCCGGATGCCTGCTCCCTCAACTCGCCCTCCGAGAGCGGTTTGTCGAGTTGCGTGTCGCTGCTGAGGATGCGACGCCGCGAATAGTCGAGCACGAGGTCGACCAGCGCTGTTGTCTCGTCCGATACCTCGTGCATCCGTTTCGGTGACTGCTGGCTCATGTTCCGAGGATATGCGCTCACCTCGCGCAGTTTCTCGGGCTTTTGCGCAAGAGATCGCCGCATCCGCCGGTCTGCGTGCACGACCCTTGCGCTCCACCGACGCGTCTCGCCTTCCGCCGAGTGCGCCCAAGTGGTCGTGTGACCCGCTTCCACCGGCGCCATAGCGGCCACTCGGGCGCACTCGGCGATGTGGTGGGGCGATGGGTGGGGCGATGGGCGCCGCGTAGGCTCGCATCATGACGGAAGATGCCGGCCAGCCAGCACCCAGCCACGATGTCGTGATCGTCGGTGGCGGCCACAACGGGCTCGCCGCGGCCGCCTACCTGGCCAAGGCCGGCAAGAGCGTCATCGTGCTCGAGCGGCTGGATGCCGTCGGCGGTGCCGCGGTCAGCGCACAGGCCTTCGACGGCGTCGACGCATGGCTCTCTCGCTACTCCTACCTGGTCAGCCTGTTGCCGCAGCGGATCATCGATGACCTGGGCCTGGACATCCGCCTGGCTCGACGCCGCTACTCGTCGTACACACCGGTGCCCGGCGATGCGGATGGCCGTGGCCTGCTCATCGACAACGCGGATGCCGCTGCAACCGCGGCATCCTTCGCCCAGATTGGGGCGGGTGCGGATGCCGGGCAGTTCTCACTGTTCTACGAGCATTGCGCACGGCTCACCCGGGCGCTCTGGCCGACGCTGACCGAGCCGGTGCTGACGCGCAGCGAGGCACGAGCACTCGTCGCAGACGACGACGTCTGGCACGCCATGATCGAGCGGCCGATCGGCGAGATCATCGAGAGTCAGCTGGCGGACGACCTCGTGCGCGGCGTCGTGGTGACGGATGCCCTGATCGGCACCTTCGCAGGCGCGGACGACCCGTCGCTCGATCAGAATCGCTGCTTCCTGTATCACCTGATCGGCGGCGGCACCGGCCACTGGGATGTTCCGGTCGGCGGCATGGGAACGGTCACGACCGAGCTCGCGCGGGCTGCCCGCGATGCCGGCGCCCGCATCGTCACGGGCGCCGAGGTGACGAGCGTTTCGCCGGACGGCGAAGTGCGTTACCGCCGCGGAAAGCACGACCGGGTCGTCGCTGGTCGCTGGGTGCTCTCGAACGTGGCGCCGTTCGTGCTGGATCAGTTGATCGCCTCCGCTGGTCGAGTAGCGCCCGACGAAGGAGGACGCGTATCGAGACCAAGGCACCCAAACGCCGATGCACGAGGTCTCGAGACGGCCGCGGACAGCCTCCTCGACCACCGGGTTCCGAAGCCGGAAGGCGCCCAGGTCAAAGTCAATCTGATGCTGCGGCGCCTGCCGAAGCTGCGCGACGCATCCGTCGACCCGGTGGCGGCGTTCGGTGGCACGTTCCACATCAACGAGGGCTATGAGCAGCTTGAGAAGGCTCACGCGGATGCCGCGCGCGGCATCATCCCAGACCCGCTGCCGTGCGAGATCTACTGCCACACGCTGACCGACCCGACGATCCTCGACCCGGACCTTGCCGCATCCGGGGCGCACACCCTGACCGTGTTCGGGCTGCACACGCCGCACCGCTTGTTCACCGCCGAGAACAACGACGACATGCGCGAACGGCTGCAGGCCGCCGTACTGGCGTCGCTGAACTCGGTGCTGGCCGAGCCGATCGAAGACCTGCTGCTCACGGATGCGCACGGCATGCCGTGTATCGAGACCAAGACGACGCTCGACATCGAGAACACGCTGAGGATGCCTGGCGGCAACATTTTCCACGGCCCGCTGTCCTGGCCGTTTGTCGAGGATGACGCCGAGTTGCGCACGCCGGCGGAGCGCTGGGGGGTCGCGACGCGACATCCGCAGATTCTGGTGTGCGGTTCGGGCGCACGCCGCGGCGGAGCGGTGAGTGGTCTCGGCGGTCACAATGCGGCCATGACGGTGCTGGAGAGCGACTGAGCTGCGTCGCGCGCGACCGTGTGTACGGTTAGTGCATGCCTGTTGCAGCCCACACTGTTGCGGATGGCGCCCAGGAGACTCGACCGGTGGCTGCGGTCGTCTGCAACCCTGTCAATATCGACCCCGTTGCGCTGCGAGCCGCTATCGATGCCGAGGCGGAACGCAATGGGTGGGGGCCGAGTTTGTGGTTCGAGACCACCGCGGAGGATCCCGGCCAGAAGGTCGCGGCCCGCGCATTGGCGTCCAATCCTGCCGTTCTGATCGTCGCCGGCGGTGACGGCACCATCCGCGCTGTCGCCGAAGCGACCCACGACCGGGCGCTGCCTCTTGCGGTGCTCCCGACCGGCACCGGTAACCTGTTGGCCCGCAACCTAAAGCTGCCGCTGGGCGACGTGGCGCAATCGGTTCGAACAGCGTTCACCGGCATCGACAAACCGATCGATATTGCGCATGCCGAGTTCACCCGCGAGTCCGGCACGACCGACAGTCACGTATTCCTGGTGATGGCGGGAATCGGCCTGGATGCGAGCATGGCCGCGAACACCAACAGCCAGCTCAAGAAGCGATTCGGATGGCTCGCGTACAGCGATCCGATCGCGAAATCCGTCTTCGCAAACAAACAGATCGGGATGCACTACCGGCTCGACAAGGACCGCATCCGAACGATCAGTGCGCACACGGTGATCGTCGGTAACTGTGGCACCCTCACCGCGAACATCCTTCTTTTGCCCGACGCGAACATCGATGATGGGCTTTTGGATGTCGTCGTGCTCAGCCCGAAAGGATTCGGCGGCTGGCTGCGCATCGGCACCCGGCTCGCGTTCCACAGGTTCCTGCATCGCACGAAAGGCGGCCAGCTCGTACTGCAGCTTGCGCCCACTCTCCGCGCGCTTCGCTATGCGCAAGCCCGGATGCTGCACGTCGACTTCGACACACCTCAAATCGTCCAACTCGACGGCGACGACTTTGGGGCCGTCTCCAGCGTCTCGATCGCGGTGCAACCCGGAGCATTGACGATCCGGTTGCCACGAACGCCTGCCGCGCTCACTGCGGGCGACGGCGACGGCTCCGCCGCGAGCGAAGCGTGACACGGCGTTTGCGCTACACCGGACTTTGAACGCTAGCCCGGACCGATTTGGGAATCTGGTCCGGGCTAGCGTTCACATTCCGGTCTTGCGTCCAGTCGTGGCCGCCCGGCGACGACTGAACAGGTTAGGCATCCGGTCCGTACAGCGCCGCGATCGCCTCCGGCCCGGTCCACCGACCGTACGTGGGCCCCTGCGGCCAGCCCTCGGGCGAATCCTGCCACTCCTCTCGACGGCCATACGGCAACGTGTCGATCAGCACGAACGTGTGAGTGAGTTGTTCCGTGCCGTTCGTGTGCCACGTGCGATCAACGGTGTCACCGTCGCGCAGGAACACGTTCACGGCAAATCCGCCGCCGGGCCCGGCACCGACGTCGGCTCCGAACGGGCTGTTCACCGTCGAGCACCAGGTCATCTTGTTGCCGACGCGACGCTTGTGTTCGAGCGCCTCGTCGATCGGACCTTGCGTGACGATGACGAAGCGGGCGTCGTAGTCACTCAGGAATTCCAGCAGCGTGAACTGTGCCGCGTAGTCGGGCATCCGCACCATCGGCAGTCGGCGGCGCTGAGCCGCGATCGCGTCGAGTTCTCTGGTGGCGGCCTTTTCTCGAACGCGCAGTTCACAGCATCGACTTTGGCACCAAGAGCTATGGGAGTTTAGTGGAGCTGGCCGCCCTGCAACGCGATATCGCTCGCACCGTGGGTGCTTCGGTCGGCCGATTGACGATGATCGTGAAATCCGCCCATGTCTACGCGACAGAATATGACTCGATGCACTCCGTGCAGGCCAAGATGGTGACCGCGCGCGACGCTCGGCCGCGTGACTGATTGCGGGCCGGAGCGCAGCGGCCATTGCGTAACGTCGGGCGCGTAGCGGGCTGACCGTCCTTGTCGACAGCTTCACTCAGCCGGCGACGATCCAGAAGATGCCGATGGCAAGTGCAAGAAGCAGCAACACGATGTTGACAACCACATTCTTCTCACCGCGCCGCAGGTGGACGACGATCGCCCCGATCTGCACGAGCACGAGCGCGAACGCTGCGGTCGGCGTCAACCAGGTCGCGATGTGTGTCAATTCCGGCAAGATCAGCCCGATGGCACCAAGCACTTCAAGCGCACCGATGGTCTTGATCTGCGAGGCGGCGAAGTCCTCGGCGAAATGCATGGTCTTCTGAACCTCCGTCTTCGGGCGCAGTAGTTTGGTGCCGCCGGCGAGCAGGTAGGCGGCGGCGAGAATGCCGGTGCCGATCCAGAGTGCGATCATAATGTCGGTGATCCTTCGCTGTAATTGTTACTATCGGTAAGCAACATACGAGTAGATACTCTTATAGCAAGTCGATGCCGCGCACTGCACTGTTCGCGACGAACACGGAGGTAAGAAATGGCCGATACGGTTACAGCGCAACGCGAGGCGACTCCGGAAGCTGCCGCCAATCATCCGTTTACGCCCAGCGTGTGCGACGCCGCGAACCGCGACAGCGAGATGATTCGCAACGTGCTCAGCCGCATCGGCGACAAGTGGACTCTCTTGGTCGTCGGTGTGCTGCAGTCCGGCCCACTGCGCTTCACCGTGCTGCAGCACCGCGTGCGCGGCATCTCCCAACGGATGCTCACTCTCACCCTCAAGCAACTCGAGCGCGACGGCCTCGCCTCGCGCACCAGCTACCCGGAGATCCCGCCGCGCGTCGAATACGAGCTCACCACGCTCGGGCACACACTCATCGCGCCGGTACTCGGCCTGGCGGCATGGGCGAGCACGCACGGCAACACAATTGAAGCGAACAAGGCCGCCTTTGACGACGCCCGGGAGGCGAGCATCCGATGACGCGGGAGCATGTCCGACACGAGCTGACCGTACGACACCTTCGCGTGCTGGCCCGGCGCGAACTCACGCCGAGTATGGTCCGGATCACGCTGGGCGGCATTGAGCAGTCTGGCGGCGATAGCCTCGACGGGTTTGTCAACCTCGGCCCGAGCGATCACGTCAAGGTCTTCTTCCCCGACCCTGCGACCGGGATCGTGACGGCCCCATCCATCGGCGCGGATGGCGTGCACCGGCCCACACACGGCATCGTCATCTCACGTGACTACACGCCGCGAGCGTTCCGTGTGGCCGCAGACGGCGCGTCCGCAGAACTCGACATCGACTTCGTGTTGCACGGAACCCCCGGTGGTCGGGCGAGGAACGAAACCGCAGACGGCGGGCCGGCGTCGGCTTGGGCGGCTGCAGCATCCGTTGGGGATGCGTTGGCGATTGCGGGGCCGCGCGGTTCCCGCCTCGCACCGGATGACGCCGCTCGCGCCGTGCTCATCGCCGACGAGACTGCACTGCCCGCTTTCTCGCGCTGGCTCGAGCTTCTCCCGGCAACCACGCTGATCACGGCGATCCTCGATGTTGCGAACGAGGACGAAGAGGACTATCTGACCGACGCGCAGCGGACTCGGGCATCCGTCGAGTGGACCTACCGCGAAGACGGCCCAGGGCAGCTGGAGGAGTCGGTGCGCTCTCTCGGCTCGATCGATAGCGACACTTACGTTTGGGCGGCGGGTGAGGCCGCAACCCTGCTGCCGATCCGACGCCACCTGCGGAACACGCTCGGCCTCGGCCGCGAGCAATTGACCGTCGAAGGCTATTGGCGGCGCGGCGTCACCAATCTCGACCACCACGCGCCGCTCGACCCGAGCGACCCGGACTGAGAGTCGCAATGCCCCGCAACTGCGCACGCGATTCATCGACCTTTCGGTGGCAGCAAAGGCAGCTGTTCTGCAGCTCGACCCGATCGCGGACGCAGATGAATACAACGTGCCCCTCCACGCAAATGTCGATATGTTGCAGTTCGACGGCACGAACTTTCTCACGACGTTGCGCGCGTGCCCGGTGCGGCACGCTCAGCGCCGAATCGTCAGTGCCGGCGATGGTCCGTAATCGTCGCCCGTGGGCCACGCCGCGGCGGCATCACACCGCTGACCCCGATCAACCGCACCACGCGCTGCCGCTGCCCTGCCCACGGATTCAGCAGTTCAAGCATGCCGTCGTCGTCTGTCGCGCTGCCGGTGAGAGCGTAGCCGACGATCGACGCGAGGTGATAGTCGCCGACGCTGATGGCATCCGGATCACCATGGGCCCGTTGGGCGGTCTCGGCCGCGGTCCACACACCGATGCCGCTGACTGAACACAGACGCGCGGCGACGACCGCGCCGGACAGCACGGCACCGCCGTTTCGCTCCGCCGTGCGTTCCAATCCGGTCGCAACGCCGGCCGCCGTCACGAGCGCGCGCGAGCGCCGCGGATCGACACCGGTTCGATGCCACTCCCACGATGGAATGCGGCGCCAGACCTCTGCGCTCGGCGCGACCCGCATGCCGTCGGGGGCCGGCCCGGGGGCCGCGGTGCCGTGTGCTCGCACCAGTCTTGCCCACGACCGATACGCCTCAAGACTGGTGACCCTCTGTTCGATCACCGCGGGGGCAAGAGCCTCGAAGACGCGACGGGTACGCGTGAGCCGTAGACCCACCGCGCGCCGCCTCGCCTGTGCCAAGAGTGGATGCGCCGACACGTCCAGACCGCTCCAATCATCGGATGCGCCGAGCAAGTCGGGCAGCCCGTCCAGCGCCCACTGGGCACCCGGACCCCATGCTGTCGCGTCAACGCCGAAGCGTGTCTGAGTCAACCGGAGTGTCGCGGCGCCGAGCGGGGTGAGGAACGTGCGCCAGAGACCGGCGGCATCCCACTGGGTGGTCGGGTCATGCGGACCGCGACCGAGGATGCCGAGCGTGAGTCGCAGGCCCACGGGCTCGCGGGGCGTGTAACTGCAGTGGAGCGGCGCAGCCGCGACGTCCTCTGCTCGCTGCAGCTGTGCCAGTTCCACGTCCATTGCGTCGCAGCCTACGGGGTCGGTCCGACATTGGCGGCGAGCTACTCGGAGCGAGCCACGTTACGGAGACCAGAGCAAGCGAACTCCTCAAATATGCGGCCCGGCTGGTAGACGAAATGGAAGCAGTCCTCGCTTCCTGATTGTCTGCCCCTCGGCAGGAGCCCTTGGACGGCCTGTTCGCTGCGGCGCGGGCCGCCAGCCTGAGTGGGACCGCTGCCACAGCGTCAACCCTGAGCATGACCCTGAATCAGCCGTCAGGTCGTTGCCCGATGTCGGAGGCGCCCCGTAGTGTCGTCCCATGACAAATTCGACTGCGCTCTCCGCCGAGTCCCTCGCGTCACTTCCCATCGCCACGCTGCGCGACGCCGTCGACGGCACCGTCTTCGTACGCGGCAACGACGGCCTGGCAGCGGAGGTCGCTGCCTTCAACACCGCTCTTGTTCACGATCCGGATGTCGTTGTCGGCGTCATCTCGGAAACCGACGTCGCAAACGCGGTGCGCTTCGCTGCCGCCAACGGGCTGGCCGTGCATATCCACGCAACCGGGCACGGAGCATCCGCGGCGATCGAGTCGGGCATGATCATCTCGACGGCGCGACTGGACACTGTGCTTGTCGACCCACAGAAACGTCTGGCGACGATCGGCGCAGGAGTTCGGTGGAGACCGGTGATTGACGCGGCCGTGCCGTTCGGACTGGCGCCGATCACCGGTTCCTCCGTAACCGTCGGTGCGGTCGGCTACACGCTCGGTGGCGGCCTGGGTCCGCTCGCTCGCAGCCACGGATTCACATCGGACTGGGTGCGAGCCTTCCGCGTCGTGACGGCTACCGGTGACATCGTGACCGCGGATGCGCATACCAACGCTGACCTGTTCTGGGCGCTGCGCGGTGGCAAGGGCGGTCTCGGCGTCGTCACGCAGATGACCTTGGAACTGGCGCCGCTGCCCGACCTGTACGCGGGCAGCCTGTTCTTCGACGGCTCCGAGAACATCGAGGCAGCGCTGCGGGTGTGGACCGAGTGGCTGCCGGATGCGCCGGCGAACGTCACGACATCCGTCGCTTTGCTGAAGATGCCCGAACTCGAGTTCATCCCAGCGCCGCTCCGCGGGCGGGACCTGCTCAGCCTGCGTTTCGCGTTCCCCGGCGGGGCGGCCGAAGGCGAACGGTTGATCGCGCCGCTGCGCGACGCCGCACCGGTCTACATCGACGACGTCGAGGCCATGTCACCGCGCGATGTCGGCATGATTCACAACGACCCGGAGGAGGGCGGGCCCGGTTGGGAGTATGCTGCAACACTGACCGGGATCGATCAAGAACTCGTCACCGATTTGCTCGAGCATCTCGGCCCGGATTCCAATTCGCCGTTCCTGTCTGCGGAGCTCCGACAGCTGGGCGGGCGCACGACTGTCGACGCCGACGTGCCGAGTGCCGTCGGCGGTCGCGACGGCAGTTTGTTGCTGAGCCTGATCGCACTGGACCCGAGTACGTTTGCCGCGGCCCAGGGGGTCGCCGCATCGTTCTCCTCCGCGGCGGGGTCGTGGCTGGCCGACGTCACGAACGTGAACTTCGGGGGTGACCCGAGCGAACCGCAGGTGTTCGAGTCCTCGTGGCCGGTCGAGATCCATGACCGGTTACGTGCCGTGCGGTCCGATTATGACCCGGACGGCGTCTTCTCGTTCGGACCAGTTCCGGTGGTCGAGTAGTGCGCGGGCTACTCGACCAGCAGTACCGCTGGTCGAGTAACGCACGAGCGCAGCGAGTACGTGTATCGAGACCGCGCGACGTACTCACCGGATCCACACGCGCAGATCACCGAGCTCGGTGAAGCCGGCGCCGAGCGGAGCCATGAGGTCCGCGCCGGATTCGTAACCGACCAGCCCCAGACCGGGGAACAATCGCGAGACCTGGTCGACGACGCCGGGCCAGACCGATTCCGCGGCCACCCCGTCGGCCGTGACGATATTGCTGATGCCGACGACCGCACCCGTGTGGCTGAGGACGGCGCCCGCCGCGAGCGCACCGGCGGCATCGGCGCGCAGCACCACGATTCCGGGCTCGGTCAGCAGCGACGGTCGGAAGACGGCACCTTCCGGATGCAGCCTGGCCCACGTGTCCAGGTCGCGCCTCTCGAGCACGCTCCAAGACAAGCCTTCGATGGGACCGGCTCCGCCGACGGCGTGACGCCCGCTACCCAGGCGTTCCCGGGCAGCCGCACGATAGATCCACCGGGCGTCGAGCAGCACTTCGAAACCGTCACCACTGAGGTCGAGAGCGGCGAAACTGTCCTTCACCGAGCATCCGTCCGACGCGTCGATGCCGTTCAGCAGCGCCCGGCCGGCCGATCGTCGGAGCGTGACGGCATCCGGATACGTCGGCGGCGTGCGCGACGCGGCCAGCCAGGCATCCGTAGTGAAGCGCGAACGGATGCCGTGACTGCGCACCAACGCTTCGCACCATTCCGCGTTGTCGCGTGCCGCCTGCTCGAGAAGGGTCACGCTAGTTCCAGGTGCTCGGCGCGGCAGCGCGTGTCGGGGGCAGTGCGGCATCCGCACCCCATTGCTGAAGCCAGGCCGGCAGCTCGAGGTGAGCCGGATCGCTGCCGACGGCGGCAAGCAGGTCGGGCATCGGGACGGTGCCGCCCTTGCGGCTGAGAAAACGTCCGCGAATGACGGCCTGTGCGTAGATCTCGCCGTTGACGACGGCGCGCTGCTCGACATACACGGCTTTGGTGTCGAAGCCGACGATGCGCGACTCTACGGTGAACCGTTGCCAGAGTGTCAACGACTTGCGAAAGCTGATCGTTTCACTGACGACGACCGGGTACCATCCGCGTTCCTTGAAGATCGCCCAGATGCCGCTGCGGGTCAGCATGTCGAATCGGCCGATGTCGAAGATCGACAGGTACACGCCATTGTTCATGTGTTTGAGAATGTCCAGGTCGGTCGGCAACACCCGAAATCGCGTTCGCGCGACGTCATAGTGACCGAGTCGGCGGCCGAAGCGCGAGATGAAGCCGTGGAGAATCGTCCGAAAGAGCATGTGCACGCCGCAATGCTAGCGAGCGCGGCCGCACACGGCATCCGCGCTGTGGACGTCCTCCAGTGGCGCGGGCGAAAGTCGGGTCACCTTGTCGAGTGCGCCCAAGTGGTCACTGTGGCGGTTCAGGAGCGTGCAGAAGCGACCATTCGGGCGCACTCGGCTGCACCGACGGCGGCGCTAGCCCAGGTGACGCTCGGCGGGACCGTTGTAGGCGGAGAGCGGACGGATGAGCGCGTTCGCGGCGTACTGCTCCATGACATGCGCGGTCCAACCGGTCACTCGCGCGGCCGAGAACAGCGGTGTGAACGTCGCGGTGTCGAACCCGATCAGGTTGTAGACCGGCCCGCTCGGGTAGTCGAGGTTCGGCTTGATGTTCTTGCGCTCACCCATCGCTGCCTCCAGTGTGGTGTACAGCGCGAGCAGGTCAGGACGGTCATAGTGTTCAACCAGCGTGTCGAGGGATGCCTTCATCGTCGGCACGCGGGAGTCGCCGTTCTTGTACACCCGGTGCCCAAACCCCATGATCTTGCGCTTGTTGTCGAGTGCGTCGTCGAGCCACGCGTCGACTCGGTCTGCGGCGCCGATCTCGTCGAACGCGTGCATGACGGCTTCGTTCGCGCCACCGTGCAGGGCGCCCTTCAATGCGCCGACCGCACCGGTCACCGCCGAATACAGGTCGCTCAGGGTCGATGCGATCACCCGGGCGGTGAATGTCGACGCGTTGAAGGAGTGCTCCGCATACAGGATGAGCGAGACCCGGAACGCATCAGCGACGACGTCGTCGGCTACATTGCCGAACGTCATCCAGAGGAAATTGTGTGCATAGTCCAAGTCATCGCGGGGCGCGACGAGGTCGAGGCCGTGGCCGTGGCGGCGACGCTGGTCGTACGCGACGATCGCCGGCAGCTGAGCGAACAGGTGAACGGACTTGCGCAGGTTCTGCTCCGGGTCGTTGTTGTCGGCATCCGGATCGTCAGCGCCGATCACGCTGATAGCCGTGCGCACGATGTCCATCGGGTGCGCGGATGTCGGCAGGTCGTCGATCACGCGGCGGACGTTGGCGGCAAGCGTGCGTTGGCTGCGTTCGAGGAGCTCGAACTCGGCAAGCTCGGCATCCGTCGGCAACTCGCCGCTCCAGAGCAGGTATGCCACCTGTTCGAATGAGCAGTTTGCCGCGAGTTCCTGCACCGGGTAGCCGCGATACAGCAGCGAATTCGTTTCGGGATTGACGCTTGAAATCGCGGTCGAATCGACGACGACGCCGGCCAGTCCCTTGCGGATTTGCGGTGCTTCGCTCTCGCTCATCGTGCGCTCCTTCACGTTTGTCTATCCGGCGCTCGGCTGCAAAAAAGCCCGGCGGATGCCTGCATCCGAGTATCGCATCCCGGCCGCGGGGCGCGCTATTCGGGGAAGGGAGTGCGGGGCGGGGGTGGCGATGGGACGATGCGGCGTTCGCCGTGAGGTCGAGCAGTCTGCTCGGTGCGCCATGCTGTGCGGCATGCGTTCGCATCGAGACGGGAGGTCGGCTGTCAGCCGCGGGCAGAGGTGTCGATTTGTACCGGATAGCCGGCGCGGAACGCGGCCACCGTCGATGGCGGCGTGATCACGTTGGCTGTTCCGCAGGCCGGTCGTGTGCGGCGCGTGCCGTATCCGCTGTGCGTCCATTCCACCAGCGCGTCGCCGAGAACGAGGTGCGGCACATCCTCGAGGAGCGTGAATGTGCCATCCGGCAGGCTGGCCCACGGCAGCGAGTGGATACGCCTGCGATGTGTTCCGCGCACGATCCTCTCGGTGTGCAGTTGTGCGTTGAGTTGCTGCGCCGAGGGAACGGCGGTGCCCAACGCTTCGGCCCACGCCACGCGATAGGCGTCGTAGTCGGAACGGCGGCACTCGGCGCAGGGCCTGTGCCCTGCTGCGAACGAGACTGCTTCATCCTGGAAGTACAGATACGTGTAGTGCGTCGGCTGCCACTGCGGATTCCAGCGTCCTTTGAATTCCAGCACGCACATGATCCACAGGTCGCTCGCGTGGAACCGCACTATCTCGTGCCCCGAATGGATGCGCCCGCGATTGCCCGTCCACGCGCCGCGCAGCGGTATCGCCACGATGTCGCCGAGCGGCGTGACACGGTTGCGTTCTGTCATGTGGTCCGTTCTGCCGCGCCCGCTCACGACCTGGTGCGGTAGGCGAGGTACACGACGCCGCTGTCGAAGCGGCGCTCGTCCAGCAGTTCGAGTTCGAGGCCGCTGTGATCGGGCAAGAACCGGGTCCCGCCGCCAACAGCCACCGGCGAAACCAGCACGCGTATCTCATCGACAAGCCCTGCGCGCAGCGCATGGATGGCCAGATGCGGACCGCCGATCGACAAATCGCGGACCGAAGCATCCTTGAGGGCTTGCACGGCGTCGGGATCGAACGTGCGCTCGATCCGCGTTCTGTCGCTCGAGACGGACTGCAGGGTGCTCGAGTATACGATCTTGTCGGCCGCGCGCCAGAGCCGGGCATAGTCTTTCACGACTGCGGGCTCGTTTGCTGTGTCGACGGTCTCCCAGTACACCATGACTTCATACAGGCGTCGTCCGTACAAGTAGGTGCCACTCGACCGCTCGAGGTCGTTCACGAATGCGTGAACCTCTTCGTCCGGCGCGCTCCAGTCGAAGTTACCGTTCTCATCGGCAATGTAGCCGTCGAGCGACGTGATGCCGGTGTAGATCAACTTGCCCATGTTTGCCTCGTTTTCACCCGCACGATCCCGGATCGTTGGTACCTGGTCTGGTCTGTTCTGTCCCTTGTTGTCTCGATTGATGCCTGGCGGGTGAGCTGTCTCCGCGCTTGAGCTTGCCGCGAGCCGAGTTTCGGTTCCCTACCAACCTGTCCTTTTGACCATAAAACCAACCTCTGACAACCCGCAATGACCGATCGTGTCAACGTTCACAAGTTCAGAGATTAGTCGCACATATCTTCGATTAATAGTAACTTTAATGTTTGCTTCCCTCGCTTATCTATTCGATTTTATGTTAGACTGGCCCTATGACATCGACATCGCAACAGCTTCGGGAGGCCGCCGAACGCGTGGCAAATTCCCTCGCTGCTCGCGAGGATTCGTCGACGGATGCCGCACTGTCCCTTCCAGCCGTAATGTCACGTTTCGACGACGACGACTTGCTCGCTGTGCTGGCCGACGCTGCAGCATTGCGTGCAGAGGCGGATGCAGTCATCGCTGCGGGTGCGGGTGCGGTCGCACAGCGATCCGAACGCGAGTTGGGCTACGACGGCCTCGCCGCCCGTACCGGTCATCGCACCGTCACCAACTTGCTGCGGTCGGTCACTGGTTCGACTCGCTCGGAGGCGGCGCGCCAGGTCTACCTTGGCGAGGCGATGCGCGAATCGGATGCCGCGGTGCGGCTGATCGAAGCGATGCCCTTTATCGATCCGCTTGAGGACAGTGGCGACAGATCCGAAATCGATGAAGGGTCTGCAACTGCGCCCGCAGAGCAGAACGAGCCGGCGGTGGAGTTGCCCTGGTTCGAGCCGATCACTCGGGCTGTCACCGAGCGCAGTCTCAGTCCCGAGGGCGCCTCGGCACTCCTCCGCGGGCTTGGCCAACCCACCGAAGACTGTGATGCAAAGGTGTTGCGCGAAGCCGCCGTCAAGCTACTGTCGGATGCCGCCGGCGTTCACGCCGACGAATTGAGCAAGCGGGCGCGGTGGCTGAGAGATCGGCTCGATCCCGTCGGGGTCGCTACTCGCGCTCAACGGCATTTCGATGACAGGAAGGCGCGGCTGGGCAGCACCAGCTCCGGCGCCCGCACGGTTTGGCTGGAATGTGACGACGAGTCCGGCGCGTGGTTCGACACCATCGTTTCCACAGGCATGCGCCCGCGTCGAGGCGGACCGCGATTCGTCGACAAGGCCGAAGCTGACCGGGCTGAAGCTTTGAAAAACGATCCGCGCACGAATGAACAATTCGTTTTCGACCTGATCATGGGAACCCTGCGCGCCGGCGCCATTGCGGACCCGAACACGGTGTTCGGTTCCCGGCAAGCGGGCGTCCGCGTTGTCGTCACGCAGGAGGAACTGAATAAGCGCGACTCAGCAGGCAACCTCACCGGAACCGGGTTCCTCGAGGAGACAGGTGAGGCAATCGCCCCGGCGACGCTCGAGCACCTGCTGTGCGACACCGCCACCGTCCGGATCACGGTCGACGGTCAAGGGAATCCGCTCGACGTCGGCCGGGAACAACGCCTGTTCACGGCGAAACAGCGCGTCGCGATGGCGATCCGAGACGGCGGATGCATGAACCCCGACTGCGACCGGCCGCCCTCTTATTCCGAAGCTCATCACATAGACCACTGGCACGAGCATCACGGCAAGACCGATATCGCTGAGGGCATACTTTTGTGCCGTTATCACCACATGCTGTTGCACAACGAGCATTGGCGCATTCGACGGCAGGGAGCCGTGTACTGGCTCCACCCACCCGAAGGCGACCCGCGTGCACCGATCCGCCTCCGACGCAAGGCTGCCTGGTGGCAGAACGCGAGCAAGAATGCGAGCTGATCAGGCGGTGTGAGCATCCGGCCGACGGGTGCGATTTCCGCGTCGAGCTACCGCTTGACAGTGAAGTTGAAGACAGAGGTATCGAAGCGGTTGTAGCCCTCATAATCGATCAGGTCGTATAGGTCAGACCGGTGCTGCATCTGGCCCAACTGGGACGTGAGCGCACCCTCGGAATTCAGCGTGTCGAGAGCACGATCAGCAGCACCCATGGCCATCCGCAACAACGAGACTGGCCAAATGACAATATTGACGCCGATGTCAGCAAGTTGCGCGGTCGTGAACAACTCGCTCTTACCGAACTCGGTCATGTTCGCGAGGATCGGCACGTCCACTGCCGCTCGCACCGCCGCAAACTCGTCGAGGGTCGCCATCGCCTCCGGGAAGATCGCATCGGCGCCGGCATCCACCAGTGCCTTTGCACGATCGATCGCGGCATCCAGACCGTCGACAGCCCGGATGTCCGTACGCGCCATGATCAGCAAATTCGGGTCGCGTCGAGCGTCAGCAGCCGCACGGATGCGCTTCAGCGCCGTCGACTCGTCGACAACCTGTTTGCCGTCAAGATGGCCACACCGTTTCGGGTTCACCTGGTCCTCGATGTGCAAACCGGCCACGCCGGCATCCTCAAGTTCCTGCACAGTTCGAGCCACGTTCATCGGCTCACCAAACCCGGTGTCGGCATCGACGAGGGCGGGCAAATCGGTCATCCGCGCGATCTGAGCCGACCGGCCGGCCACCTCGGTCAGCGTCGTGAGCCCAATGTCGGGCAGGCCCAGGTCGGCCGAAAGTACAGCGCCCGAGATGTAAACACCATCGAAACCCTTGCGCTGAATCAGGCGCGCCGAGAGCGGATTGAACGCTCCGGGAAAACGCAACAACTCTCCGCTGGCAAGCCGCTCACGGAACGTGGCGCGCTTCGCCGCCGCCGGAGTCTGTGCATACAACATCAGAACAGCCCCTTCGGGCTCTCAACCGACGCGAGCACCCCGTGACGCGCGGCGAAGCTCAGACCGGCGAGCTCTTCCGACCCCAGAGAAGGAAGACGCTGTGCAAAGTCGAGGAAGCGCTCGATCTCCTGCGCCTCGAGCACGTCCGCCGCGAGGGTCCGGAACTTGCCCACGTAGTCCGCTCGCGCGAACGGGCGAGCACCAAGCGGATGCGCATCCGCCACCGCGATCTCGTCGACCAGCTTCGAACCGTCGGCCATGGTGATTTCAACCCGACCACCGAACGCTTTCTCGGCAGGATCGAGCGAGTGATAGCGGCGCGTCCACTCCGCATCTTCCTCGGTCGTGACCTTGTGCCACAACTCGACAGTGTCCGCTCGCCCTGCCCGCTCGGGCGCATACGAGCCGACATGATCCCATGTGCCATCCTGCAGAGCGACCGTGAAGATGTACGGAATCGAATGATCGAGCGTCTCGCGCGATGCCGTCGGATCGTACTTCTGCGGATCGTTCGCCCCCGAGCCGATCACGAAATGGGTGTGGTGCGAGGTGTGCAACACGATGCTCGCCACGTTCTCCGGCTTATCGAACAGCAGCGGATAGTCGTTGTGCAATTTGCGGGCGAGATCGATCCAAGCCTGCGCCTGGTACTCGGCCGAATGCTCCTTCGTGTAACTGTCGAGAATGGCGCGCTTGGCCTCGCCAGTCTCAGGCAGCGGCACCTCGTAAGAGCCATCCGGCCCATCGAGCAGCCAGGCGACGACGCCGTCTTCTCCCTCCCAGATCGGGGTCGGACTGGTTTCTCCACGCATTGCCCGATCGACAGCCTCGATGGCCATCTTTCCGGCGAATGCTGGTGCGTATGCCTTCCAACTCGAGATCTCCCCCTTGCGCGACTGCCGGGTCGCGGTCGTGGTGTGCAACGCCTGACCGACGGCCTGGAAGATCGTTTCGGTTGGCAGCCCGAGCAACGTTCCGATGCCCGCTGCCGCGCTCGGCCCGAGGTGGGCGACGTGGTCGATCTTGTGCTCATGCAAGCTGATCGCTTTCGCCAGATCGATCTGCACCTCATATCCGGTCGCAATGCCGCGCACCAGCTCGCGGCCGGTCAGTCCGCGTTCCTGCGCGAGGTGCTGCGCCACGGCAGTGATCGGCGGGATGTTGTCGCCCGGGTGCGAGTACTCCGCAGCGAGGAACGTGTCGTGGTAGTCGAGTTCGCGCACGGCCACGCCGTTCGCCCAGGCCGCCCACTCGGGCGAGACGCGCCGAGCGGCATCCGTTCCGAACACGGTGGAACCGCTGCCCCCAACCGAAACCGGATGCGCCAACGCCTGCGATCGCGCCGCCACAACCGGATGCCGTGTGAGGGACGCTGCGGCGACCGCCGCGTTGTCGATAACCCGGTTGATCACCATCTCGGTCACCTCGTCGGTCACCTCGACCGGGTCGACGGCGACTTCGGCGAGTTGCCAGGCCAGCTGGCCCTCGCGGCTCAGGTTCTCGTCGCTACGGTGCACCCGCAGATAATGGGTCTTCATGGTGTTCCTTTCGTGCGCCTGCGCGCGGTGGTGAAACCAGCGGATGGGCTGTCCGATTCGCCACTTCGCCGCATCGAGCGAAGCAGGTTATCGAGGCTCTTCTTCAGGTGTACAGCGGTGGCCTGGGACGCGAGCGTCTCATCAGAGTCAACGATGGCCTGCACAATAAGCCTGTGCTCAGCAGCCGACTCGGCGAGTCGTACGGGATTGTCGTGCGCCAATCGACGCGCGCGCACCAGATGAGCACGCAGGCCGCGCAGCGCATTCAACAAGTAAGGGTTGGCGACAGCATCGTCGACCGCCGCATCGAGTCGTGCGACCAGGGCGTAGTACTCGTCGTGTGCTGAACTGGCAGCAACCTGCCGGCCGAGTTGCTCAGACGCGGCGTCGAAGTCGGCGAGAAGCTGTTCAAACACTCGAGGCGCTCTGCGCCGCGCAGCCAACCGACTTGCTTGCGTCTCCAAGGCTTCGCGCAGTTCGAACAGTTCGACCAGATTGTCGGGTGAGACAGCCGTGACGACGCACGCGCGACCATGAGCGGTGTCGACAAGCCCCTCCGCCGCAAGCCGGGTGATGGCCTCCCGCAACGGCGTACGCGAAATCCCCAGACGCGCCGACTGCTCAGACTCGCCAAGAACAGTGCCGGGAGCCAGACGCCAGTGGAGGATGTCCTCCCGGAGCGCCTCGTAGGCCTTGTCGCTGGCACGCACCGGCCCAGTCTACGCCGCCTAGCGCCTGGTTGTATACCCAGCATCAAGAAATGCCGCGCATTGGTCACAAAAGTCGCGTTCAGGTATACCAGAGGAACTCAATCGTGCGAACCGGATCGCAAGCACTCAGCCCAGATCGCGATCAGATCTTGTCACCAAATGCGGCCGTCGCGATCAAGAGTGCGCGTGCCAGCGTGTGATAGTGCAGGTTGAAGCCGAGCACGGCGGGCGTCGATTCGGAGTCGAGCTCGAGTTGCTCGACATCGACAGCGTGCACGGCGAACACGTAACGGTGCGTGCCGGTGCCCTCCGGCGGCTCTGCGCCGGCGAATTCGCGGCGTCGAAGTTCGTTCTTGAGTGTGCGCGCCCGAGGTGAAAGCGCGCCGCCGAGTGTGCCTGCTCCCGTGTCGAGCGATGTCACGGACGCGGGGATGTTGTAGACAGCCCAGTGCCAGAAGCCGGAGCCGGTCGGAGCATCCACGTCGAAGCAGGTGACCGCGAAGCTCTGGGTGCCTGCCGGGAATTTCGACCAGCTCAACTGCGGCGAAAGGTCCTCCCCGCCGGCGCCAGCGCCTCGATGCGCGGCATGGAGCGCCTTGCCGTGGCTGATGTCCGTGCTTCTCACCGTGAACGACGGTACGGAATCGAACTGCTCGTACGGGTTTATTTCGTCCATGAGTGCTCCCTCGGGTCACGTGTGCCTCCGAGCCTACGCGTGCAGCCCCACCGGATCGCCGCGCGACCCAGCATCTGCATCATGTCGTCGGCGCTACCGCGGCCCGAGGCCCACCGCGCCGTCGAGCAGTTCTCGCGCCGCATCGAGGTGGCCGGCGTGCCGGGCGGTTTCCTCGATCATGTGCAGTGCGACCCAGCGCAGATCGCTGATGTCCTCGCCTTCCCACTCCTGGTTGTGCGCGCCATTCAGTGTCGCTTCCACAGGGGTCGTCGCGAGGATCTCGTTGGAGAGCTCACACTGCCTGCGGTAATAGGCGAACACCGCGGCCGCGGAACGAGGCGTCGTGAACGGCGCATCCGGATCGTACGGATCGGCATCGGCATCGGCATCGGCATCGGCATCGGCATCGGGCCAGTTGTAGTCCGGGACCGCGCCGCGAGCAACGTCCTGAAACCAGTGTTGCTCCGCGCCGGCGAGATGCTCGATCATGCCGAGCGGCGTCCAGCCAGACGGAAGCACCGGAGTTGCAAGTTGTGCGTCGTCGAGGCCCTCGACGATCGCGAGCACGCTGGCCCGCTGTGCGTCGAGAAAGTGCTGCAGCAGCGCGGCCTCACGCGAGTTGTTCTCTACCATCCACTCACGTTATGGCTGATGCTTCACGGCCCGCAACCGCGCGCTCAGCTCAGCCCATCGTGCTCACGCTGTGGGCGGCGGCCGAACGGCGCACGCGCTCCGGCAGCGAACGGATGGCCCAGCCCGTGACCCGCAGCATCGCCTCAGCCACGATCGCGTTCGACATTTTCGATTTCCCGTGCACGCGTTCGATGAACGTGATCGGCACTTCGGAGATCTTCAGCCCAGCCACCGCTGCATGCCAGATCATATCGATCTGGAAGCAATAGCCCTGACTCAGCACGGCGTCCAGATCGATCCGGCGGATCGCATCCGCGGTGAACGCGCGATAGCCGCCTGTGACGTCGCGCACGGGAACCCCGAGCGCGAATCGCGCATACATGCTGCCGCCGCGCGAGAGCACCTTACGTTCGATCGGCCAGTTGACAACTCCGCCGCCTTCGACCCAGCGTGAGCCGACGACGACATCCGCGAACTGCAGCTGGTCGAGCAGCCGTGATAGCTGCTCAGGCTGATGGGAGCCGTCCGCATCCATTTCGACCAGCGCCTCATAGCCGCCGGCAAGACCCCAGCGCATACCGTCGCGATACGCGGCGCCAAGCCCCTCTTTGCCGGCCCGGTGCAGCACGTGCACCTGCGTGTCGGCCGCAGCGAGCCCATCCGCCAGGGCTCCCGTGCCGTCCGGCGAGTTGTCGTCGACCACCAGAACGGATGCCGTTGGCACAGCCGTGCGCACCCGGCCGACGATCCACTCGACGTTTTCGCGTTCGTTAAAGGTGGGGATGATCACAAGGGTTCTCATGAGTAACGGGGTCCTTTCATCCGAAGACCTTCTTATTGCAGCGGGTCGCGCTGAACATCTGGGGCAGAATTGGGGACTTCTGACTGAAGGTCCTCTCAGCATCCACATTGGTGCCACCGAACTTGAGCGATCCGGCTACCTCAGACATAGCCGCAGCCATCCCCGGGCGCGCTGCTGCAAACGCCGCTGCACACGACGCCCCGGGCCTGCTGCAGACACCGCTCCAGACCCCGCTACGTGCACCCCGTCAGGCACCCCGGATGCTTGACCTCTGCGAGTCTCCGCAGTATGTTCTCAATAGCAGATGTTCTCAATAGCAACACTTGTACGTATTGCGAACAGTTTCTTGACGACGACGTCAGCACTGGAACCAGGCACGGCGTGGTCGGCGGGCGACTGCTCGCCCTATTAGTCAGCGCAACATTCCCTGCCAGGAGTTCTGATGTCGAAGTACAACCCGAGCGGTTTTGACCGCCGGACATTCTTACGGGCCGCCGGTCTTGGTGCCGCTGCGGTCGGCACCTCAGCAGTGCTCGCGTCGTGCGGCCTCAAGGGCTCCTCTGCACCCGCCGCGGGCGGCACGCTGAATATCGGTTTCGTGAGCCCTCAGACCGGCCCGATCTCGACCTTCGCCAGCAGTGACAGCTTCATCCTCAAACAGTTCCAGGATTACGTGGGCAGTGGCGTCATGATCGGCGGCAAAAAACGCAAGATCGAGGTGATCGTCAAGGACACGCAATCCAGTGCTACACGTGCGAGCGAGGTGGCCAAGGAGTTGATCACCCAGGACAAGGTCGACCTGGTCGTGTCCTCCGGCACGCCAGACACTGGCAACCCGGTGGCCAACCAGTGCGAGGCCGCAGGCGTGCCGAACATCACGACAATCGTGCCCTGGGAATCGTGGTTCTACACTCGCGGCGGCAAAGACGGCGTCGGCTTCAAGTATTCGACACTGTTCTTCTTCGGTATGCAGGAGTTCGCCGACTGCTTCTTCCCGATGTGGAGCAAGATGAACGTCACCAATAAGAACGTTTCGGCGCTGTGGCCCGAGGATCAGGACGCCAACGCGTTCCGCACCAGCTTCGGCCCGCTGATCACCAAAGCAGGCTACACGGTGATCGACGGCGGCAAATATGACGACGGCGCCACCGACTTCAGTGCCCAGATTGCGAAGTTCAAGCAGTCGGGCGCTGAGTTGTTTACCTGCACGCCGATCCCGCCGGACTTCGAGACCTATTGGAAGCAGGCCGCTCAGCAGGGCTATCGTCCGAAACTCGCGACAACGGCCAAGGTGATGCTGTTCCCGTCCGAGGCTGAAGCGCTGGGCGAGTTGAGCAACAACATCGCAACGGACATCTGGTGGAGTCCGTTCCACCCCTACAAGTCCACGTTCGACGGCAGCACCGCCAAGCAGCTCTCCGACAAGTTCACTGCAGATACGGGCAAGCAATGGACGCAGGCGCTTGGCAGCGTGTATTCGCTGTTCGAGATCGCGGTCGCGGCGTTCAAGCAGGCATCCGATCCGACGAACAAGGACGAGGTGGCCGCGAAGTTGCAGAAGATGAAGATCGAGTGCATGAGCGGGCCGCTGGACTTCGCGTCCGGGCCGCAGCCCGGGATCGCACTGCAGCATCCGGTGGGCGGGCAGTGGCGGCCGTCGACGAAGTTCCCCTGGGACATCACCATCGTCGATAACACCGCGAATACGTCAGTGCCACTTGGCGGCACACTTCAGCCCACATTCTCGTGACCGAACAGCCTCTTCTCATCCTTGACGGGTTGAGCAAGAGCTTCGGCCGCGTCGTGGCGGCAGACAAACTCGACCTGGCGCTGCAGCCGGGCGAGGCGTTGGGAATCGTCGGCCCCAATGGCGCGGGCAAGTCGACGCTGTTCAACGTGATCTCCGGCGACTTGGCCGCAGATCACGGGTCGATCACCTTCGCGGGCGCCGATGTGACCCATAAGAGTCCGTTCCGGCGAACCCGAGCCGGGATGGGCCGTACCTATCAGGTGCCAAGGCCGCTCGGGCACATGACCGTGTTCGAGAATCTCCTGGTCTCGGCCAACCAGGGCGCAGGGCTGAGCGGCCGGGCGGCATGGGATCGCGTGGCAGCAGTGCTGGAGCGAACCGAGCTCGCACCCGTGGCGAACCTGCAGGCCGGGCGGCTTGGTCTGCTGCAACGAAAGCGGCTGGAGGTGGCGCGGGCGCTGGCGACAGGGCCGAAGCTGCTGCTGCTCGACGAGGTCGCCGGTGGGCTGACCAAGCCCGAGGTGGCCGAGCTGGTGTCGATGATCCAAGAGATTCACGCCACAGGAGTCGCGATCGTGTGGATCGAACACGTCGTGCAGGCATTGACATCCATGGTGCAGAGACTGCTCTGCCTGGCCGGCGGCAAAATCGTGGCGGACGGGACACCGAGCGCCGTGCTCGCCGATCAGACGGTGCGCGAACTCTATCTCGGGGTCGGCCAGCCCCCGTCGCCCCATGAGCTGGCGCCACGCAAGGAGGACGGATGAGCTTGCTGCAGGTGCGCGATCTCCACGTGCATCATGGTCAATTGCTTGCGCTGCAAGACTTCGACCTGAGCGTGGACGCTGGCGAGACCGTCGCCGTTATCGGCGCGAACGGCGCCGGCAAGTCGACACTGCTCGGGGCGTTGGCCGGCCTGTTCAGGCCTAGCACAGGCTCAGTCGTGCTCGACGGAATCGACATCACCCGGATGCCCGCCTACCACCGAGTGGGCGCCGGAATCGCGCTCGTCCCCGAGGGCAGGCGGCTGTTCGCATCACTCACCGTCGAAGAGAACCTGGAGACCGGTGCCTACCGCGCCCGGAAGGGTCCCTGGAACGTGAAACGCGTCATGGAACTGTTCCCGTGGATGACCGATCGCCGGCGTCAGAGCGCCAGTCAGCTGTCCGGGGGCGAGCAGCAGGCCGTTGCAATCGGCCGCGCACTCGTCGGCAACCCACGCGTGCTGCTGACTGACGAACTGTCGCTCGGACTCGCTCCGGTGGTCGTCCAGAACATCTACGGGATCCTGCCACGCATTGTTGAGGAGGGCACCGCGTTGTTGATCGTCGAACAGGACCTGTCCCAGGCGCTGCAGGTGGCCGATCGCATCAAGTGCCTCCTCGAAGGCAAGACCGTGCTCGAGGGCACCTCCGCCGACTTCACTTTGCAGCAGATCGAGGCCGCGTACTTCGGCACCGCGGAAGAACTGCCGGGAGCGTGAGATGGATTTCTTCAACGCACTGATTCAGGGGCTGCTCATCGGCGGGCTCTACGCGCTGTTCGCATCCGGACTGTCGCTGATGTTCGGTGTCATGCGCATCGTCAACCTCGCACACGGCGACCTGGCCATCGTCGCCGCCTACCTGGCGCTGATCTTCGTGGTCAGCACTCCGATGCCGGTGTGGTTGATCGTCATCGTCATGGTGCCGCTGTTCGCCCTCATCGGCTATGTGGTGCAACGCGGGCTGTTCGCGCGCAGCATGAAGGCCGGGCCGCTTGCCACAATATTGGTGACCTTCGGGCTGTCCATCGTGCTCCAAAACCTATTGCTGCAATTCTTCTCCGCTGACACGCAGACGATCAGCGCGGGGGCCCTGACTACGGCTGCATGGCATATCAACAGCCAAATCTCGTTCTCCTACCTGTCGCTGATCACGTTCGGCCTCGCGATCGCGGCGATCGTGTTCATCCAGTTGTTCATCAGTCGTACGAAGCTCGGCAGGATGATGCGCGCATCCTCCGACGATCCGCAGATCGCCGCCGTCGTCGGCGGCGATTCCCGTCACATCTACGGCGTCGCGACCGCGATCGCATTCGGCACCGTCGCGCTGGCCGGGCTGATGTTCGCGATGCGCTCGTCGTTCGACCCGACGCAGGGGCCGACAAACCTCCTGTTCGCGTTCGAAGCGGTGGTGATCGGCGGGCTCGGGTCGCTCTGGGGCACCCTTCTCGGTGGCACCATTCTGGGGTTGACCCAGACCTTTGTTGCGTTCTGGGATCCCTCCTTCTCCGTCTTGGCTTGTCACGTGATCTTCCTCGCCGTGCTGGCCTTCCGCCCACAGGGCCTGATCCCGAGGAGGGCGGTGTGAAAACCACCGGCGCGAAGCCATCTGGCGCGAAGACACGCGGCGCGAAGCCCGCTAAGCGCACGCGGTCGGCTCAGCCGCCGCTCCGCGATGACTTCACCGTCACACGCGCCGCACGATCCTCGCGCCTGACCGGACTCGGCGGACTCGTCGTCATCGGCATCCTGGTCGCGATGCCGTTCATCGTCTACCAAGACACCACTAACCTGCTGGTGTCGTTCTTCGTCTATCTCGTGATGGCGAGCATGTGGAACCTGCTGGCCGGCTTCGGCGGCCTCGTGTCTATCGGACAGCAGGCATATGTCGGTATCGGTGCATACTCGACGCTCGTCTTCGCACAACTCGGATTCAACATCATCGTCGCCGTCGTGCTCGCGACCATCACGTGTGCCGTGTTCGCCATTCCGACGTCGTTCCTGGCCTTCCGTCTTCGCGGCGACTACTTTGCCGTCGGCACCTGGGTCGTTGCAGAGGTCTACCGCCTGATCGCGATCCGCATCGACGCCCTCGGCGGACCCAGCGGAGCCTCTTAAACTCCGCTCCCGGATGCCAGCCCGCTGCTGCGCGGCGCCGTCACGTACTGGGTCGCGCTCGGTGTCGCCGCGTTCACGATCTTCGGCTGCTATCTGCTCTTGCGCGGGCGAATCGGGCTCGCACTGACGGCCGTGCGCGACGACGAGGTGACAGCGACGGCCGCCGGGGTCGACGTGGTTTTCGCCAAACGCGTCATGTATCTGATTTCCGCGGCAGGATGCGGAGCGGCCGGCGGGGTGCTGCTGATGACTCAACTCGGAGTGCAGCCTAACGCCATCTTCAACGTGCAATGGTCGGCGTACATGATCTTCATCGTCATCATTGGCGGAATCGGCTATCTCGAGGGCCCGATCGTCGGCGCGATCGTGTTCTTCGTCCTCCAGCAAACGCTGGCCAATTTTGGAACCTGGTATCTGATCGTGCTCGGATTGATCGCGATGGCCGGCGCGCTGTGGCTGCCGCGTGGCCTGTGGGGCACGTTCAGCGAAGCGACCGGCATTCGCTTGTTCCCCGTCGGCTACCACGTGCACGGCGGGCAGTTCACTGACCTGACCGGCGTTAAGACGAGGCGTCGGGCGTAGCGATCCGCACCGGCCCGAGGCCGGGCTCGACGGCCCGCGCCGCCGCGAACACCTCGGCCTCCCTGAATCGACGACCGACCAGCTGGATGCCGTTCGGCAACGCCAGCGCCGGCAGCCCGAACAGATTCACCCACGGAACACACCGCATCTGATCGAACAGGCGCATGGTGGCATCCGCATCGAGCATGGAATCAAAGTCGAGAAGCGGCGTCGGCATGCCTGCGACCGGCGCAACGACTAGCGGGTACTCCTCCGCGAAGCGAGCCCACGTTTCATACAGCGCGGTCCGTTCGATCCACGCGTCGTTGTAAGCGCCAAGATCAACGCCCGCAGCTGTGCCCAATTCGAACTGCCCGAACATTTGCTGCACGTGCTGCCGCCCAGACTCGATCATCAGGTCGCCCAGCCGCGGCAACATGACCCGCACCAGGTCGGTCCCGGTCAGCTCCGCCCACAACTCGGATGCCCGTCGCAGGTCCGGCATAACCCCGTCGACCACCTCGTAGCCGGCTTCGCGCAGCAGCTCGACCGTCTCGTCCAGCCGGCGTTCGATCTCGGGCTCGAGCACGGCCCCGGTCTCGCCACGGAGCACGGCAACGCGCTTGCGGAACGACGGAACATCATCCGTGATGGGCACACTGACGACGTCGGCAGGCTCGTGTCCGCGGATGACAGCGGAGACCGTCTCGAGATCGGCGACGGTTCGCGCCAGCGGCCCGATCGTGCCCATCGCCTGCACGCCGGGCGTGTGCGGGAACGCGGGATACTCGCCGAGATTGGGCACGACACCGGGCGTTGTACGGATGCCGTACACCCCGCAAAAGCTCGCCGGCACTCGAATCGAACCGCCGAGGTCCTGGCCGATCGCGGCGACCGCCATGCCGGCGGCGACGCTCGCGGCCTCACCGCCCGAGCTGCCGCCGACGGTGCGAACAGGATCGCGCGGGTTACGTGTGGTGCCGTGAACGCCGCTGATCGTGTTCCAGCGCACGCAGAGGTCCGGCACGTTGCCGTGCCCGAGGATCAGCGCGCCGGCCGCTCGCAAACGCGCGACGACGGAGTCGTCGATGACCGACCGCCGATCGGCGTTAATCGCCAATCCGTCGGTGCGGGAGAGGCCCGCGACACCGTAGCTGTCTTTGATCGAGAAGGGGATGCCGTCAAGCGGGCCCGCGAGCACACGACCTTGGCGAGCATCCGCGGCATCCGCTTCGGCGAGCGCTGCATCGCCGCGCAGCTCGATGAACGCGTTGACGATCGGGTCGATCTCGGCGATGCGCGCAAGGTGCGCCTGCACGATCTGCCGTCGAGTGGCCTCGCCACTGCGGATCAACGCCCGGAGCTGGGCCATTGTCGAGCTGCAGAGGTTCTGGTCGGCGCTGTTCGGGTCGGCGCTGTTCGGGTCGGCGCTGTTCGGCCCGCTGCTGGACGCGTCAGTACTGCTTGCCACGATCGCCCCGTTCTGCGAGGATCAGAAACAATGTTCGTGATGCGGACAGCTGTTCGCATGCATTACACGGATGCTATCGGACACGATGACAAAAAGGGAGAGCCATGTTAGTTTCGGCCGCGGTTGCGCGAGACGCCGGCGCTCTCCTGCAGCTGGCTGAGCTTGAACTTGACGAGCTGAGACCGGACGAGGTGCGCGTTCACATGGTCGCCACGGGGGTCTGTCATACCGATGCACTCGTGCGCGATCAGGTGTTGCCGACACCACTGCCGGTCGTGCTGGGCCACGAGGGCGCCGGAGTCGTCGATGCCGTCGGCGCGGCCGTCATGACGGTCGAGCCTGGTGACCATGTCGTACTCGGCTTCAATTCCTGCGGCACCTGCGCACAGTGCCGGGCCGGGCACCCGGCGTACTGCGCAGCGTTCCCCGCACTGAACTTCGGCGGTGTGCGGGCCGACGGCACCACCTCACTCCGCGAGAGCGGCGCGAGCGGCACTGCAGTCTCCAGCCACTTCTTCGGCCAGTCGAGCTTCGCGACCTACGCCAACGTCGCGGCGCGCTCCGTCGTGAAAGTGCCGCAGGATGCCCCGCTCGAGCTACTCGGTCCGCTCGGCTGCGGCATTTCCACGGGCGCGGGGACCGTGCTGAACGCTCTGCAGCCGCCAGCCGGATCCGCCATCGTGATCTTCGGCGCTGGCGCTGTGGGCTGCTCGGCACTGCTCGCGGCAGTGGTCGCCGGGTGCTCAGAGATCATCCTGGTTGACGTCGTGCCTGCTCGCCTCGAATTCGCGCAGGAACTCGGCGCGACCCACGCGATCAACGGTTGGGACGAAGACGCCGTCGCTGCCATCCGCCGCATCACCGGCGACGGCGCGCAGTACGCCGTCGACACCACGGGAAACCAACGCGTCTTTCGCCAGATGGTCCAGTCGCTGGCCGTCCGCGGATCCGGCGCCCTCGTCGGCGCCGCGCCGGAAGGCACGGAGGCGACGCTCGACATCGGCGCGCTGCTCGTGCGGTCGCCCGTGATCTCAGGCGTCATCGAGGGCGATGCCGTGCCGCAAACGTTCATCCCACTATTGATCGACCTGTATCAAGCAGGCCGTTTTCCGTTCGACCGACTGATCGAGCGCTATGACTTCTCCGACATCAACAGGGCGTTCGCCGACAGCGCGCGGGGTGAGACGGTCAAGCCGGTCGTCGTGTTCTGACGCAGACGGCCCACGGACAAGCGCTGCGCACCGAATTCAGGATCAGCCGGGGGTCGAAGACGCGGGTCTCGGCGTGTCGGATGACCCATCCTGCATTCGGACTCGCTTCGCGCGAAGGGGCATGCGGATGCCGCGCCCAGCGCCTGAAACCCGCGCCCAGCGGCCGAACGGCTAGCGCGGCGCGCGCGGCGACGCATACGGCCGGGTGGCCGTGAGGTCGGCACTGATGAGCTCGGCCGCGCGCTGCAGGTGAGGCAGCAGATCCTGATGGATCGACTCGATCGTGCGGCTGCTCGTCGACGTCGACACGTTGATGGCGGCCACGACCTCGCTCCCGTGGCGGATCGGGACCGCGATCGAGCGCAGTCCTTCCTCGAGCTCCTGGTCGATCAGCGCCCAGCCGCGCTCGCGCACCTCGGCGAGCTGCCCGACAAGCTCATCGCGGCTTCCGATCGTGTGCGAAGTCAGACGCGCGATGCCCACGTGGGCCAGGTAGGCATCCAGGCCGTCTTGATCGAGCGCGGCGAGCATGACCCGACCCATCGAGGTTGCGTAAGCGGGGAATCGTGTGCCGATGTTGATGCGCACCGACATGATCCGCCGAGCAGGCACACGGGCTACATACACGATGTCCGTGTCGTCGAGCACGGACAGCGATGTCGACTCATGGATGATCGACGCCAGCTCCTCGAGGTGCGGCTGCGCTATCTCGGGCAATGACAGTGCCGACAGGTAGCTGAAGCCGAGATTGAGCACCTTCGCCGTGAGTGAGAACTGCCGGCCGTCGCTGCGCACGTAACCGAGCTCGACCAGTGTGAGCAGGAAGCGCCGACTTGTGGCCCTGGTCAGCCCGGCTCGGCGGGCGATGTCGCTGAGCGTCATCTCGGGGTGGTCGACGTCGAAGGCGCGGATCACCGCCAGCCCGCGCGCGAGCGATTGCACAAACTGACCACTGGGCGACGGAGTGTCTGCTGCGGAATCCAGGTCGCTGGCTGGTTCGGTCATCTGAAGCCTGTCTTCCTCGGCGCGCGGCGCGGCGCTCCGTGCACTGCGGCACTCACCGAGGCACTCATTTTGACGAAACGCTCGTGCGCTCTGCGAACGCGCAATCAGTCGTTGAGCGTAGCACTGCTGCCCCCCGACGATGATGCAGGCGGCGGCGCGACTGGCGCAGCAAGCGACAGGGCAAGCGGCAGCCCGGTCAAGCGCTTCAGTTCCGCAAGCGTCGTGCCGCCGAAGATCTCGCGCACCGTCGCGCCGCCGGCGCCCACATCGAACACGCCATAGTCGGTGTAAACCGCGTTCACGCAGCCGATTCCGGTCAGCGGGTAGCTGCACTCTTCGACGAGCTTGCAGTGGCCGTCCCGGGTGAACAGCTCCATGATCACCAACACCGACTTCGCGCCGATCGCCAAGTCCATCGCTCCGCCCACGGCGGGAATCGCATCCGCTCCACCGGTGTGCCAATTCGCAAGATCGCCGGAGGTCGACACCTGGAACGCGCCGAGCACACACACATCGAGGTGACCGCCGCGCATCATGCCGAACGAGTCCGCCTGGTGAAAGTACGAGGCTCCGGGCAGCTCGGTCACCGGGATCTTGCCCGCGTTGATCAGGTCGTAGTCGATGTTGTCGCCGTGTGCGACCGGCCCCATGCCGAGCATGCCGTTCTCGGTGTGCAGAATGATCTCGCGATCGGCGGGCAGATAGTCGGACACCGCGGTCGGCAGGCCGATTCCGAGATTGACATACGAGCCCTCGGGGATATCCAGCGCGACGCGACGCGCCATCTGCTCTCGCGTGTATGGTCCGCGGGCCGCCTGTGCCGCTGCGTTTGCCTCTGCCTGCACCGGCGCCATCATTGCCCCTCCGTTGACGGCGGCCGTGCGCCGCCCACTTCGACCAGCCGCTTCACGAAGATGCCCGGAGTCACGACGGCCTCAGGGTCCAATGCCCCGACCTCCTCAATCCGGTCCACCTGGACAATGGCAATACGCGCAGCGCTGGCCATCATCGGCGCGAAGTTGCGCGCCGTCTTGCGATACACCAGGTTCCCGAGCCGGTCACCTCGGTACGCCTTGATCAGTGCGTAATCGGCGGTCAGTGCGTCCTCCAGCACGTAGTCACGGCCGCCGAACCGCCTCGTCTCTTTGCCCTCCGCGAGGAGAGTGCCAAACCCGGTCGGCGTGAAGAACGCGGCAATTCCGGCACCACCGGCCCGGATGCGTTCGGCCAGCGTCCCCTGCGGCACTAGCTCGAGCTCGAGCTCGCCCGCGCGATACAACCCGTCGAACACCTGAGAGTCCACCTGTCGTGGAAACGAACAGATGATCTTTCGAACGCGCCGGGCCGCCAGCAGCGCGGCGAGCCCGGTGGTGCCGTTGCCCGCATTGTTGTTGACGATCGTGAGATCGCGGGCGCCCGCCTCCAGCAGCGCATCGATCAGCTCGACCGGCTGGCCGGCTGTGCCGAAACCGCCGATCATCACGGTCGCGCCGTCCGGGATGTCGCGCACCGCATCCGCTGCGCTGTCGAGGATCTTCGAGATCATAGGCCTGTCGTTTCGGTGGCGGTCGTTTCGGATGCTGTCGCTTCAGAGCCGGTGATGTGGAGCCGGTCACGGCCTGCCTAGAACGGGTACCGCTCGATGTCGCTCTGCATGGTCACCCACTGGGTGTCGGTGAACGCCTCGATGTTCGCCTCTGCGCCGCCGAACCGCGACCCGGTTCCGGATGCCCCGACCCCGCCGAACGGGATCACCGGCTCGTCATCGACGGTCTGGTCGTTGATGTGGACGATGCCGCTATGCATGCGGTCGGAGAGGGCGAGAGCACGCAGCGCATCTTTCGTGAGAATCGCCAGTGACAACCCGTATTCGCTCTGATTGACGATGTCGACTGCCTCATCCAGAGTTGAGAACTTCATGACGGGCGCGACCGGGCCGAACACCTCCTCATCGAACGCGGGCTGGTCTGGCGCGCTGTCCGCGAGCACCGTCGGCCGGTAGAACAGGCCCTCGTACGTGCCACCCGCGGTCAACCGTGCACCGGCAGCGACACTGCCCGTGACGAGCGAATGGATGCGATCGCGCTGGCCGGCGTCGATGATCGGGCCGAGCGCGGCATCCGTTGTCGCCCCGTTGCCAACGGGCAGGCCGTTGGCCGTTGTCGACAACCGTTCGACGTACTCGTCGTAGATGTTCTCGTGCACGAGGTGGCGGCCGGTGGTCATGCAGACCTGGCCCTGATGCAGGAAGGAGCCCCAGGCGCCAGCCGAAACCGCCTGCGGCACGTCAACGTCGTCGAGCACAAGCATGGCGTTGTTGCCGCCGAGCTCGAGGTGCACCCGTTTGAGATGCCGAGCACCGAGTTCGCCGATCGCACGACCGGCCCTGGTCGATCCGGTGAACGAAATCACCCGCACGGCGGGATGTTCGATCAACGCCGTCGCGGGCTCGATGGCGCCGGGTAGCACGTGGAAGAGGCCGCTGGGCAGGCCGGCCTCCTCGAGGATGGCAGCGAGGACCAGGCCACCGCAGACGGCGGTGCGCGGATCGGGCTTCAGAATCACCGCGTTGCCGAGAGCCAGGGCGGGGGCCACAGATCGCATCGAGAGGATCTGTGGAAAGTTGAACGGGGCGATCACACCGACGACACCGACGGGAAGCCGACGAGCCAGGCTCAGGCGGGGCTTTGCACTGCGCAGCAGTTGGCCGTACGGGGTCAGCGCAATCGCCGACGACGCGTAGAAGATTCCGGAGACCATGTGCGACTCGAACGCGGCCTTGCCCTTGGCAGAACCGGCCTCGCGAATGTCCCAGTCGCTGATGACGTCGCCGTGCGTCTCAATCAGGTCCCCGGCCCGCCGCAACACCGCCGCCCGTTCCTCGTAGCTGACGGCCGCCCACGACTTCGGCGCCTCGACCGCGGCAGCGACGGCGACCGACACATCTTCGGCGTTCGCCACCCCGAACCGGCCGATGGCACTCTCGGTCGCGGGTTCCATGATCTCCCGGCTGCCGCCCTTGCTGGAAACCCAGCCCGAGCTGTAAATCTTGCCATCCCATTCACGGGGCTCGAAGAACGACATTATTCCTCCTTGTTGCTGAACAAAGCAGCGCTGCGCCGACTCGCCCATGGCCACTCTGCGCATCGATGTACGCAGGGTGAACGCTTGTGCTTATTATGAACATTACACGACGGATGCCTCGCGCCGCCAGGTTTTGGTGCGCGCCGCTGCGCGAGCATCGCGGAGATCGTGGCCGAGGGGAATAGGGCCGCGCGGGCAACCGGCAGGTTTGCTGCCGGGGCTCGCGGGCCCGAGTGGTCGACGTGTTGCGAGGTTTAGCGGCCGAGGGCGGTGGCGGCTGGACAGTCGAAGGGGTCTGCGCCGGCGGCGAGTCCGACTCGGTTGAGGTAGCGCACGACGATTGCGTATGACTGCAGCACGGTGGTTTCGGTGTAGCCGATGTCGTGTGCGTCGCAGTATTCTTTGGTGATGATCCGGGCCTTGTTCAGGTTCGGACGGGGCATGCTGGGGAACAGGTGGTGTTCGACCTGATGGTTGAGACCGCCCATGAACGTGTCGATGATCCAGTTGCCGGTGATGTTTCTTGAGGTCAGAACCTGGCGGCGCAGAAAATCCACCTTCGCATCGTGCGGCAGCAGGGGCATGCCCTTGTGGTTCGGGGCGAAGGAGATCCCCATGTAGAGGCCGAAGATCGCCAGCTGCACTCCGACGAATGCGGCCGCCAGGCCCGGCGGAAAGATGAGGAAGACCAGGAGCAGGTAGATGCTGCTTCGGGTGAGAAGGGTGGTGGCCTCTAGCCATCGCTTCTCGACCTTGCCCGATCCGAAGACGGTCTTGAAGCCCTGGATGTGCAGATTCAGGCCCTCGAAGATCAGGATCGGGAAGAACAGGTAACCCTGTCTTTTTGTGAACTGGGCGTACAGGCCCCGGGACCTGGCAGCATCATCCTCGGTGAACGATATCGTGTCGCGGGCGATGTCGGGATCCGTGCCGATCACGTTCGGGTGCGCGTGATGCCGACTGTGTTTGGTCATCCACCACGAGTAGCTGATTCCGACGAACAGGTTCGCCAGAGTACGGCCCGCGATATCGTTCGCCCGTCCGGAGGTGAACACCTGACGGTGAGCGGCCTCGTGCGCGAGGAAACCGTATTGGGTGAAGATGATTCCCAGCGCGCCGGCCATCAGCAACTGGTACCAGGAATCGCCCAGCAGCAGAACACCGGTCACCACTGCGGCCAGGGCCATCGTGACCAGGGCGAACATCAGAAAATAGAACCCTCGGCGTCGGCGCAGCAGCCCGGCATCTCGAACCGTTCGCAGTAGCCCCGAATACTCCGTCGTCGGGTTGGGTCTGTCGCCCCTCGGTTTCGTTCTCGTGAACGTCACAGCAGTGGAAGCGGCGGTAGGCGGGTTGCTCATTATCAGCCTCGTTCCGATTCGATGATCAGGCAACCGGGGTCTGGGGCAACCAACACTCCAAGATTACGCGTGCAGTCTGGGCGCGGGATGAAAGATCAGTCACCTCGTCACAGGCGAAGCCCCCCAGCACCCAGAGATGCTCGCCGGCCCTCTTGAACGCGGTGCTATTCTCACAGGCAGTTGGTCCGATGGAGAACCGAGGGGAATACGATGCCCGACGAACTCGATGCCGATATCGTCGATCTGTCCGGTGGTTTCCTGATGCCAGCCTTCGGGGACGGTCACGCGCATCCGCGCTTCGGCGGGTTGGAAGACAGCGGACCGCACGTGCGCACGCCGAAGCCGAAGACGCTCGACCTGTTCGGTACGCCCGGCGTCGATTCGGACGGCAAGCCCGTCAATGTGCCCTTCCACGTCTATTCAATGCGGCAGGCGATCGAGGAGAACTTCATCCTCGACGTGCTTGCCAACTACGTGACCTATTCGACGTACTACCGGCTGAATAAAGAGGTCGTCGACACGACCGACGACCTGGACAAGAAGAAGGCCGCCGCGGCGCTAGCCCGTTTCGCATCGCTGCATCCGACGAACCTCGCCCAGCGGGCAGAGGTGATCGTCGAGCACTTCGCCACCCATATGGCCAGCCGGATGGGCGGACAAGCGAAGGCGATGGTCGTCACTCGATCGCGACTGCACGCGCTGAAGCTGTATCAGGCTGTGACCGCATACTGCGCGGATCACTACCCGAACATGCACGCACTGGTGGCATTCTCCGGCTCGCTGGTCGACGACAACGTGAGCTACACCGAAGCGGGTCTGAACGGGTTCGCCGAGTCTCGGCCGCCAGCCATGTTCAACTACACACTCGCGGACGGCACGCCAGGCAGCGATCGGGTCGAGTACTCACTGCTTGTCGTGGCGGACAAGTACCAGACCGGGTTCGACCAGCCGCTGCTGTCGGCGATGTACGTCGACAAGAAGCTCGCGAACGTCGCCGCGGTGCAGACGCTCTCGCGGCTGAACCGCATCCATCCGCTCAAATCGCAGGATGACGTGTTCGTCCTCGACTTCGCCAACTCGGCCGAAGAGATTCAGGAGTCGTTCCGGCCATTCTTCGCCACCACGCTGGCCGAGCCGACCGACCCGAACTATCTGTACACGCTGCAAACCATGCTGTTCGGCTATCAGATTTTCGTCGAGGACGAGATGGCGGCATACGCGCAGGCGTTCTCGTCCGTGAAATCGACCGCAACCGGCATCGAACCCACCGCGCAAGCAGCGCTCTACTCACTTCTCGGGCCCGCCCGCGGGCGCTTCGAGTCTCTGCACACCGCTGACATGGCATCCGCCCTGGAGTTTGTGAAAATCTTGCGGTCGTATGAACGCCAGTACGCGTTCCTCGCGCAGGTGATCCCGTACGTCGACGCGGACTTGGAGCGGCTGTATCTGTTCGGCAAGTTCCTGCTCCGCCAGATCGCTGCCCTGCTTGCCAAGGCGCCGCCCACGACCATCGACCTCGGCGACGTGGCGATGACCCACCTGCGCATCCAGAAGGGCGGCGACTACGATCTCTCGCTCGGCCACGGCGACCACGACGTGACGCTCGGCTCACAGTTCGACGACGGTTCGGGCTCGCAGCAGGAGCCCGAGCTGACAACGTGGGAGGCGATCATCCGCGAGTTCAACGAACACTTCGGCACCGACTGGACCTCGAATGACCTGGTCCGTGGCCTGGTGGAGGCGGAGATGCAAGACACCAGCGTGCACGAGATGGCATTGACCAACTCGGCCGAGAACTTCGAACTCGCATACGGTGACCGCGCCTCGAACAGGGCGATTGAGAAGCATTCGGACAACGAAGAGTTTTTCGGCCAGATCTTCAAAAACGCGGAAACCAAAGCCGTCTTCACCAAGGTGTTCGCGAAGAGCCTGTACACGGCAATCCGTGATGAGCTCGATGAGGCGGGATAGCTGAGGCTGAGGGCGCCCCTAGCCCGGCGTCACGACGAATGTCAGCCATTGGCACCGCCTATTTCCGCGGGGCGCCGATAGCCTGAATTCGACACACACCGCCGCTCCAGTGAAAGGAAGGCCCCCCTCATGGCCAAAGTTCTCAGCGCTACCTGGATCGCCAAGCCCGGTGAGGAGGAGACCGTGCGCGCCGCGCTCGAGCAGCTCTCCCCCGCCTCCCGCGCGGAGGAAGGCAACATCTACTACCAGGCCTACCGGGATCCGGCTGAGCCCCGTGTGTTCCGAATCTTCGAAATCTACGTCGATGACGCCGCCGTGGCAGCGCACGCCGAATACGATCACTTCAAGACCTGGGCACTCGGCCAGGCCATCCCCGCGCTCGAGGAACGTCGCAAGGAGTTCTACGAGACCTTGGATTATTGAGAGACGTGGGCCGCTGAGAGAAGTGCGGGGTGCGGCTGAGGGCCGGCGGAGACAATCCGCCGGCCCTTGTCGTTGCGCGTCCTACTTCAGGGTCGCGACCAGGAGGTTGGGGTTCTTCTGAGTGGTGTACGCAGCGCTCAGAACGTACGCGGCGTGTCCCTCGACGAGGACTGCTGTCGGGTTGGACAGACCGTCTTTCGCGGTAAGCAGGGTGTGCACGGAGCCCGTGGCGGAGATCGTGACGACCTCATTGCCCGGGTCGACGGCCGCGATGATCTGGTCTCCGCGACCGGTGAAGGCGAAGTCGTCGATGCCCTTCAGCCCCGTGGCTACGGTGTCGACCGTGCCCGCGGTGCCCGTCTTGGTGATCGGGATCTTCACAACGGTCCCGACGTCGAGGTTCGTGGCGTAGACGTCGCCGCCGTGGACCTTGATGCCGTTGACGCCGAGGAACCCGGTCGCGCGAAGGGCCGGGTCGTTGTCCCAGGTAGTGACCTTGCCGCCCGCGAGAGGGATGGTGTCGATGGTCCCGTTGATGGAGTCCGCCGCGTAGAACGTCTTCGTCGCCTTGTCGTAAGCGAGACCGTTCGGGAGGCCGGTTCCCGGCAGAGCTGCGATCCGGACCTGCGCCTTGCCCTGGACGATCTTCCACAGGCCCGTAGTCGCGTTCTCACCGGTGGCGTAGAGCGTGAAATGCGCGCTCAGCTGAGAATGTTGACGCCGAGGGCGATGTTGAAGTTCCCCACGCCGTGGCGGGCCAGGCCCATCAGCAGCGGCCCCGCCCCTTCCAGCCAACGGGCCATCTCCAGGCCGCCGACATCGAGCGGACGCAGTCCGAGGCTCTCGATGAACGCCAACACACTCGCCTTGGCCTGTGCGTCATCTCCGGCGAAGAACACATCCAACGGATGCCCCTGAGCCAGGACGTGGCCGAAGACGGTGTTGAACGCTTTTACGACGTGCGCGCTCGCCGGGACGGCCTTGGCGATCTCCTGCGCACCGGAAGTGCCATCAGGGATGACCAGCCCGGTGGCGTCGGCGTTGAAGGTGTTGGAGATGTCGATGATGACCTTCCCGGCCAGGGCCTCCCCGTACTGGGCGACGATCGGCACGGCGCTGGTGTACGGCACGGCGAGGACGACAATATCGCCAGCTGGGACAGTGCCGAATGTCCCGGCCGTGGCCCCGCCGCCGAGCGTGGCGGCCAGAGCCTTGGCCTTGGCCGCGTCACGGCCGATGACCTCGACGGCGTTGCCGCCTACGACCGCGCGAGCGGCTATGGCGCGGGCCATGCCCCCCAGACCGATGAAACTGATGCTGCTCATGGATGAGTACTCTCTTTCTCTCGTTTGAATCGAAGGATGATTCCGAAGACGGCCACACGGGTCCGTCTTCGCAGGCTCAGGCCGCGATGCTCACGCCACGTTGGGCAAACTTGAGGCCTTCACGCTCGGCTTGACGCACGGCCTCGACACGCAAGTCATCGGCAATGTCTTTGAACTGGTCAAGGGCCGGGTTCACTCCCACAAGCGTGAAGCGACGGTCGACGGTCGTGAGGTCGAGACCGAAGATATCGACCAAGATGCGCTGGAGCCACGCAGTGGAGTGGTCCCAACCCTCCTTTGGCGTGCCGGGGCCGTAGTTACCGCCGGACACGGTCACCAAAATGGCCGCACGGTCCAGAAGCGCGGGTCCGCCCTCGGTGATGCGAGGATCGGTGTAAAGCACGTCGAACCATGTCTTGATGTGCTGAGAGACCCCGTAGTTGTACAGCGGGATGGCGAACAGTAGCTCGTCCGCGGCGATGAGTTCGTCCGCAAGCACCGCAGCGAGCTCGACGGCGGCTTGCTGCTCGGTGGACCGCGCGTCGGGCGGAAGCTGCTGACCTACCACGGCGTCGGCCCAAGCCGTTGCCGAGATGGGGTTCGAGGCGATCGAGCGGCGGATCACCTGCTCGTCCGGATGCGCCGTGGTCCATTCGCCTTCAATAATGTCTGCGAGCTCGCGGCTCACGGACTGGCCGGGGAAAATGCTTGCATCGAGTCGAAACAGCGTCATTAGATTTCCTATCTACTCAGTTTTACGTAGTTAGCATGTTTACCGTAGCACGAGTATGATGAAGATGTGAATGTCGAGACTCCAGACGAAACGGCCGGCCGGGACGCGGCCCTTGTGGCGGCGTTTTCGGTTCTCGGCAAGCGCTGGAATGGCGTGCTTCTCGGAGCGCTTGAATCCGGGTCGGCCTCATTCTCCGAGCTACGTCGATCGCTGGGAGGTATTAGCGACACAGTGCTGTCCGAGCGCTTATCCGAACTGACTCATTGCGAGTTGATCTCCCGCGACGTCGATGGCGGCCCGCCCGTGGCGGTGCGCTACGGACTGACCGATCGAGGGCAGGCGCTGATGCCTGCCTTGAATAAACTCATCGGGTGGTCGAGAGAGAACCTCCCGCAGCCTGAGGCTCAATCGGCATAATCGAGCCGATCACGAGGCCAGATCAAAGATTGATCATGTGGCCCAACCACACTTTTTAGGAGACCCGCACTAGTTCGTCACGATGAGGGACGGCTGCGGGAATCGGCGCACGACTATCGCGAGCACGATGCACACGACAACCGCCACTCCACCGACGATGGCAATCGCGCCACCGAGTGAGCCTGCAGCGGCAGTCAACGCCAGGACCACCAGCGGCGTCACGAACTCGCCAAGGAACATTGCACCGGTGAACAATCCAGTACCGCGTCCACGCTGCTCGTAGCCCAGGCGGGCAATCGACCAGGTGACCATCGTCGGCAACAAGATACCCGTTCCGAAGCCTGCAATGACCGCGCCGATGATGATGACCGGCACGATCGGTGCAAATCCGACGATTAGCTGGCCGACGCCAGCGAGCACGAGTGCAAGGGGAAGCAGGATGCCGACACCTCGCTTCGCGATGTAGCGGAACGTGAAGGCGCCAATCGCGGTGACTAGCGACGCGACGGCGGTGACCGCGCCGATAATGGCCGTGGCCGTGACGCCCTCACCGGCGAGCACGTACGGCAGTTCGACTATGAGCGTGTAGAACACGATGCCACCGAAGAAGGCGACCAGGGTGGGCAGCACTAGCTTGCTCCACGGCACGGGGGCGAGTTTTGCAACCTTCTTCTCCTGGCCGTCTTCGGTGGCGTTGGTCGGCCAGATTGCACCGATCATGACGATCGCGACCAAGATGCTGACGACATAGAGCCAGAAGGGAGTGCGCCATCCGAATGCCCCGACTGCGCCACCGATAGCGAAGAATACGGTGGCGGCGAGCGCGGTGACGAGAGCCTGCAGGCTCAGGTATTTGTTTCGTCTATTGCCGGTGAAATAGTCGGCGATCATGGTCGTGCAGCACGTCATGATGAAGGCCTCGGTGATGCCGACCCCTGCGCGCGAAGCGATGATTGCGCCCAGCGAGTTGAGATACAGCGGCGCGGTTCCGACCACCGCGTAAACGAGCAATGCGAGGATGAGCACTCGCTTGCGCCCCACCTTGTCGACGATGGCACCGGCAAACGGGGCCAGGATGGCGATAAACAGCGCGGGGATCGTCAGGATAAGAGGCACGAGTGCCGCGGATCCGGCCGAGTTCTTGAACACTGTGCTCACGGTCGGAAGGATGGGCGCAAGAAGAACGGCGCCGAGTATCGGGAGGCAGCTACCGATCAGAAGCAGGGTGCCTTGCAGCGGGCCCGCAGGGCGGCCGGTCTTCGGGTTGATGACGGCTTCGTTCACCGTTGTCGGGGCGACGGGCGTCGCAGCTCGGTTCGTCATTGAACGCCTTCCAAGAGAACTCGCCCGGCGGTCAGAAACGGCTCCGGGCTTTCGGGGGCGCGGCATCAATGCCGCAGATGTTGCTACTCTGAACCCCGAAGAGGTATTCGGGAAGACGTTAGTGCTAATAGTAGATATTCGCCACATGAATACGGTGCATTCCGAGAACCGCGGCGGTATGGTCGGTTCACATGACAGCAGCATCGCCACCCATCAGGCGGATGAAGAATTGGGATCTGCTCGAGAGCGGGGCAGAAACCGACACGGCGCGTCGCCAGGCCGTGTTGGTCCTCTGAGCGCCGGCGATCGAGTCCATGGCGCGAACACAGGATGGGGACTCGGTGCTCGCACGCGCCGCGCGGATCGTCGGCTCCTTCAAGCCCGGCGAATCGACGTTGACGGTTTCCGAGATCGCGCGTCGATCGGGACTCCACGTCGCGACCGCATCGCGCCTGACACAACAACTCGTCAGCCTCGGGTGGCTTCAACGCGATGACGACCGTCACGTTCGGATCGGTGTGCGCATGTGGGAGGTCGCCTCGCGAGCCTCGCCCACATTGGGGCTCCGGGAGGCCGCAATGCCGTTCCTGGAGACCCTGCACTCGATCGTGGGCCAGCACGCGCAACTCGGTGTTCTCGATGGCAGCGAGGTCTTGTTCGTCGAACGACTCAGCGCACCCGGTGCTGTGATCAACTACACCCGTATCGCCGGTCGGCTGCCGCTGCACGCGTCTTCGTCTGGACTGGTGCTGTTGGCGCACGGGTCGACGGAGCTGCAGGAACGCATCCTTGCCGGGCCGCTGAAGGTGTACACCGACGAGACGATTCGCACCCCGAAGCAGCTCCGATCGGCCCTCGACCACGTCCGTCGCCTGGGCTATGCATTCTGTGCCGGGCATATTCATCCGGATGCGACGGGCGTCGCGGTACCCGTGCGTGATCCGAGAGGCACTGTGGTCGCAGCTGTGGCCGTGATCGTGCCGAATGATGACTCGGCTCGAGGGAAGATCCCCGCGCTTCAGGCGACCGCGCGGGGTATTTGTGGGGCGATGTCCCTCCCGGCGCCGCCTACGCCGCCGCCACCTCGATAGACCGCCGTAGCTTCTCTCTCAACCATTGAGAATGTCATGGAGAAGCATCGCCGACCGAGCAGATCCTTGAACGAGCACATTCTTGAACGAGCACAATGACGAGCGCAAGGAGCCGACATGTCTGCAGAGACCGCTTTCCGTGCGGATGCGTCTGAAATTAAGCTCCGGGTGGAGAAGAAGGTACGCGTCTCCAATGGCGTGACGACGCTGACCCTGGTGCGTCCGGATGGCAAGCGCCTCCCGGACTGGACGCCCGGCTCGCACATCGATCTGGTGCTCCCCGACGGAACCACCCGCCAGTATTCGCTGTGCGGTGACCGGTGGGATCCACATCGCTACCGCATTGGCGTACTTCGTGAAAGAGACGGACGCGGCGGTTCGGCCTTCATCTGTGACACCCTGCCCGAAGGAGCGATGGTCGGCCTCGGTGGACCGCGCAACAACTTCCGGCTCGTGCCTTCGGAGAAGTATCTGTTCATCGCCGGCGGAATCGGGATCACTCCCATGCTGCCAATGGTTCAACAAGCCGAGATGCTGGACGCAGAGTGGCAACTCGTCTATATCGGCCACAACCGGCACTCGATGGCGTTCCTCGACGAGCTCGAACGCTACGGTGATCGTGTCTCGGTTCTGCCGAAAGACGAATGCGGTCGATTCCTGCTCTCTTCCTGGATCCGCGAGGGTCGCGACGACACCAAGGTGTATATGTGCGGCCCGGCATCGCTCCTTGATGAGGCCCACGACCGGTGCGGATCCTGGCCAACGGGCCTCTTGCGGGTCGAGCACTTTGTGCCGAAGGAGCAGGGCGCTCCCGTGCGGGACGACCCGTTCGAGGTCGAGCTGGCGCAATCCGGCCTTTCCGTGACGGTGGCGCCGGAGGTCAGCATCGTCGATGCGCTGAAGTCGGCGGGAATCAACCTGTTGACCTCCTGCAAGCAAGGAACGTGCGGAACGTGCGAAGTGGCGGTACTCGCGGGCGAGCCGGACCACCGGGATTCGATCCTCGATGACGACGAGCGGGCCTGCGGTGACCGCATGTTCCCCTGCGTTTCACGCTCGTGCAGCGACCGACTGATCTTTGACCTCTAGCCGCTGAAGAACCGAAGCACCCAGGACCCGAAGCACCCAGGACAAGGACGCATGATGACGACACCCACGACCTCAACCGATGTCCCCATGAGCCAGGCCGACCCGTTCGGCCCCGAGGTGCTCGAAGATCCGCTGCCGTTTCAAACAGAGCTACGCGACGCCGGACCGGTCGTGTATCTGGACCGGTACGATGTCTACGCGATGGGACGCTACGAGGAGGTACACGCGGCACTCACCGACTGGCAGTCGTTCCAGTCCGCGGCGGGCGTCGGCCTGAGCAACTTCCGATACGAGAAGCCATGGCGACCGCCGAGCCTGCTGCTTGAGGCCGACCCGCCGCATCACGACGCCCCCCGTGTCGTGCTCGAAAAGATCCTGGGCCCTGGCGCGCTGCACCGGCTCCGTGACGCGTGGTTCGCCGACGCCGAGCTGCTCGTCGATGAGGTGTTGGGTCGATCGACGGTATTCGACGCGGTGCAGGATCTCTCCGAGGTCTTCCCGCTGCGGGTCTTTCCGGATGCAGTCGGCCTGCCGGCGGAGGGCCGGGAGAATCTCCTGCCATACGGCGACCATCTGTTCAACGCGTTCGGGCCGAGCAACGAACTGGTACAGAAGGGCGCGCCGCGGGTGGCGGAGCTGTCCGCGTGGGTCAACTCGCAGTGCACACGGGATGTTCTCACCGACAACGGATTCGGGGCGCAGGTCTGGGACGCGGCCGACAAACGCGAGATCACACATGAACAGGCCCCGACCATCGTGCGTTCACTGCTGTCGGCGGGCGTCGACACCACGGTGCACGGCCTCGGCGCTGTGCTCTACGCCTTCGCAACCAACCCGGAACAGTGGACACGACTCCGTGGCAACCCCGGCCTGAAACGCACAGCATTCGATGAGGCGGTGCGGCTGGAGTCCCCTGTGCAAACCTTCTTCCGAACGGCCACCACCGACATCGATGTCGGTGGGACCGTCATACCGGACGGCAAGAAGATCCTGATGTTCCTGGGGGCGGCGAATCGCGACCCGCGCCGATGGGACGATCCGGACGCGTTCGATCTGTCACGTAATCCGTCGGGACACGTCGGCTTTGGGATGGGTATCCACCAGTGCGCGGGTCAGCACGTCGCACGCCTAGAATCCGAGGCACTGCTCAGCGCCCTGTGCGCGAGGGTCGCGTCGATCGAGATCGCAGGGCCAACCATCCGACACCACAACAACACTCTGCGGGCCTGGGAATCCATGCCAGTGCGCGTCACGCTCGCCTGACCGACGACGCGGCGGAACGCATCCAGAATGCACCGGATGCCGACCGACCGGTCACCGCACTCAGTTCGCGGACTCGCGCACCCGGTTACGCGGTCGCACACGAGCGCGAGGGACCGGCGCGAGTTCCACGCCAGCGATGAGGCGGTTCTCGATCGCGCCAATGCCCTCGACTTCCATCCGCACCACATCGCCGGGCTGCAACGGTGGGGGCGTCTGCGAGCCGTTGCGCCCCCAGATCTCGCCCAGGCAGCCGCGACCGGCGGTGCCACTGCCCAGCAGGTCGCCCGGCGCGACCCGTGAGTTGCGAGAGGCATACGCGACCAGTTCGGCGAACGGCCAGCTCATGTTCGACATCAGGTCCTGACCGAACGGGGCGCCATTGATCGACACCGCCATGCTGATCGGCAGGAACCCCTCGTCGTCGTGCAATTGTTCGAATTCGTCGGCGGTGACGATCCAGGGTCCGATGGTGTTGGCGAAGTCCTTGCCCTTGCACGGACCGAGGCTCACCTTCATCTCCCGGCGCTGCAGGTCGCGTGCCGACCAATCGTTCAAGATCGTGTAGCCGAAGATGTGCTCGTGGGCGGCCTTCGGGCTGAGGTTCGAGCCGTCGCTGCCCGCGACCGCACCGACGATCGCGGCCACCTCGAGTTCGAAATCCATCGCCTCGGTTCCGGATGGCGCCTCGATCTCGTCGCCGGTCGCGCGCAGTGTGTGCGGGTTGGTGAAGTAGAAGGTCGGCGCCTCGAACCACTCGGCTGCGACGCCGCCGGTTTCGCCGGAGACACCCTTCACCACTCCCTCGACGTGTTCCTCGAACGCCACGAAGTCACGCATGGCCGGCGGTTGAATCGGCGGCAGCAGGCGCACCTCAGACAGCGGAACCGACTCGCCGGCGGCGATCAGTTGTTCTCCGGCGGCGAGCGCCGCGGCGAGACCGCTCTGTGCCAGGTCCAGTACCGTGAACCCGGCGGGCAAGCCGAAGACCCGATCAACGCCATCGGCATCCGCCTGTACGAAGCCGGAGCGCACGTCGCCCGCGTGTTCCCAGGTCGCGATCCTCATCATGCGCTCCTTATAGATGTGGACATCGGTGCGGGCCTCATTGCAGGCTCTCGATCTTCAGTCGGGCTGCGTTGCCGCCAGCGACGGCATCCGTCTGTTCCGGCGAGAGCGCCGCCGACGCCACACGTTCGATCGGATCGGTGACGCCCATGTCGAAGGGATAGTCGCTCCCGAGCAGCACCCGATCGGCGCCGACGGCCGCGACCAAATTACGCAGAGAGTCCTCAGTGTGCACCAGCGAGTCGAAGTAGAGCCTTTTCAGGTAACTGGACGGCGTTTCGGCGCAGCCGCGTGCCTCGGGTCGCACGGTCCAGGCATGGTCGCTGCGGCCGAGGAAGGTGGGCAGGTAGCCGCCGCCGTGCGCCGCGATCAGGGTGAGCCCCGGATGCCGGTCGAGCACGCCGGAGAAGATCAGGTGCGACAGCGCGACGGCGTTCTCGACCGGCTGCCCGACCGTGTTGGAGAGGTAGTACTTGTCGAGGCGCTCGTCGAGCGAGCAGCCGAACGGGTGCAGAAAGACGACAGCGTCGAGTTCGACGGCGCGCGCCCAGAACGGTTCGAGCCGTTCGTCTGACAACTCAACGCTGTGCCCGGCGACACTGGCGGCATCCGTCTGCCCCGGCGCGAACGACGAGATCTCCACGCCGCGCAGCCCGCATTCGAGAACGGCGTGCTCTAGCAGTTCGACGACGAGTGACGGATGCTGCAGCGGCACCAAGCCGAGCCCGTGCTGTCGGCTCGGGGCAGCATCCACCAGCGCACGAATGCCGCGGTTCGCCTCCTCCGCGACCTTCCGCGCCAGCTCCTCACCGAGGAATGGGTAGTAGTGGGACGGCGACGGCGAGACCAGTTGCACGTCGACGCCGGCAGCATCCATGTCGGCCAGGCGGCGCTCCAACCCAGTGAGCTGCGGGATTCGCGCTCGCACCATTTCGCCGGACACCTTCAGCGATTCGGGGCCGCTGCGTATGGCCTCCAGGGCCTGGTGCGCCTCGAAACCGGTCGGATCGCCCTCGACGACGATGCTTTGCAGCGCTGGCAAGATCGCGTGCGCGTGCACGTCGACGGTTCTCACAGCAGCCACGCGCGGGGCGCTCATGCCGGCTCCGAGACGAGGGCGCCGATGCGACCCATCAGACCGGGCACGTCGGCGTTCTGTTCATGCTCGATGAGCCACCGTCCGAGTTGAACGGATGCGTCGACGACCGCGCGGGCGCGCTCCAGTCGGCGCTTCGTGAATTGCGACCACAACACGTCGTCCAGCGTGTCGGCGGCCAAGAGAAGTTCGGCGAGCACGGCCGCGTCCTCAAGCGACTGCGCGGCCCCTTGGGCGAGCGTGGGCGGGCAGGAGTGGGCCGCGTCGCCGATGATCACGGCACGGCCGCGGTTCCAGGGGCCGTCGACAACGTGCGCTTCGAAGAAGGTGTAGTTGACGCCGCGATCGTCTGTGATGAAAGGACGGATGTCGTCCCACGGCCCGTGATACGCCTCGCTGAGCGCACGCATTCGGCCGACCCGCTCCGGCCCGGAGAGGAAGAAGTTCGCCGCGTCGGCATCCTCGACGATGTACGCGTAGAGCGAATCCTCGCCCGTCGGGCAGTACCCGGCGATGTAGCTGGGACCGCCATAGGTCAGGTCAGTGCGCGTCACGCTCGCGGGGCGCGGCGTGAACACACGCCAGATGGCCATGCCGGTCGACTCCGGCTTCGTGTCGATGCCAATCGCGGAGCGCACGCGCGAGTGCAGCCCGTCGGCGCCGATCACCAATTCGTATCGGCCCGTCTCGCCGTTCGCGAAGGTCACCTGGGCGTCGTCGGCATCCTGCCGCAGCGCGGCCAGCTCGACACCGAAGCGCACGCGCGCACCCGCCTTCCCGGCACGACGCACGAGGATGCGCGCGAGGTCGGGCCGGGGCATGCCCACCGTGGCGGGCAGGTCCGGGCCGCCGGTGCGGGCATCCGGCATCTCGACCAGCAGGGTTCCATCAGCATCCGGCGCGCGCAGACCGAGCGCGGAGAAGCCGTAGCCGTTCGCCTCGATCTCCTCCCACACGCCAAGCTGTCGGAAGACCCGCAGGGCGTTACCCTGCAGGGTGATGCCCGAGCCGAGCGTGGTGACCTCGGCCTTCGCATCGATCAGGTCGACGTCGACGCCCTGCTCGGCCAGCAGGATGGCGGCGGCACAGCCGGCGACGCCGGCCCCGACAACGAGAACGCGGGTGACTGCGGGCATGTGAACTCTCCTTCGAGCTATTTGACGGCGATTGAGTTATTTGACGGCGATCGGGTTGACCGGAGCGCCGACCGCGTTGGTGAACGGAATCGGCGCCGCGGTGAGGAAGAAGTCGAAACGACGCTCTGCCGCGCAGTCGGCGGCGAGAGCGTCGAGGTCCCACAGCTCCCCGATGAACAGTCCCATGTTGGGGATTGCCACCTGGTGAAGCGGTTGGAATGCCTCGTCGAACTCATTCGGGCGTACCTCGAAGCCCCACGTGTCGGTGGCGACCGCCGCGATCTCGCGAGAGTGCAGCCATCCTGCCGTGGTGAACGACAGCCCGGCGCACGGGCCGCCCGCGTACTCCTTCCAGCCCTCGCGGCGGGCCCGGGTGAGGCGCCCGGTGCGCACCAACATGATGTCGCCGCGACCGACGACGGATGACGCCCCCTGCGCTTCGATGACCCGGTCGAGGTGGTCAGGGGTGATCGCGAAGCCGTCGGGTAGTTCCCCGGGTGTGCCGTGTTCTGCGCCCAGCACGGCACCTACGTCGAGCAGCACGCCGCGGCTGACGAACTTGTCTTTGGCCGTCTCGATGCCGGTGACGAGGTCGCCCTCGCTGGTGACGACCTCGTTGGCATTGCGCCCGTTCCAGGCCTTGCCGCGGTCGAAGATGTGGCCGAGTCCGTCCCACTGAGTGCTCGACTGCAGCGGCATGAAGACCACATCGTCTGCCCCGCCAATCCCGTGCGGGAATCCCTGATTGCCGAGAGCGGCATCCACCCCGGTGTCGAGCATCGTGTGAACAGGATTGGTGCGCCTGCGCCAGCCGTTCTGTGGACCGTTGCCGTCGAACGACTGTGAGAGCGAGAACGAAACACCCCGCCGGATCAGCCCGGCGGCCTCGACGCGTTTTGCCTCGTCGATGAAGTTCAACGTGCCGTGCACGTCGTGCTCGCCCCACCGACCCCAGTTGCGGTACTCGGCGACCGCGGACTCCACCGCGGCCAGCGGGTCCGTCGGGTCGAGTGGCGCGAGATGTGGCCGCGTGTGAATCGAGACGTGCTCACTCATCGCGAGCCTCCGCAACTACCCGCGTGCGCTGCTCGCCGAGCCCGGCAATCGTTGCCGTCATCACGTCGCCGTCGCGCAGCAGCCGGCCCCAGTGCGCGCCGTTGCCTGCCGGGCTGCCCGTCAGGATGAGGTCACCGGGCAGCAGCGTGGTGGTCTGCGACGCTGCCGAGACCAACTCGGCGACCGTGAAGAGCATATCTGCGGAGGACTCATTTTGCATGACATCCCCGTTGAGCGTCAGAGTCAGAGTCAGCGCCTGCGGGTCGCCGACGAATTCGCTCGGCACCAACCACGGGCCAATCGGCAGAAAGCCCGGAGCGTTCTTGGAACGGAACCAGTCGCTGCCGATTTCGGGCATGTCCCGGCGGAACACCAGATCCCGCGTCGTCAGGTCGTTGACGATCGTGTACGCCGCGACATGATCGAGCGCCTGCTCGGGCGTGACGCAAAAGGCCGGCCGACCGATCACTGCGGCGAGCTCCAGCTCCCAGTCGTGCTTCTCGGAGTAGCCCGGCAGTGTGACGTCGTCGGTCGGCCCGGTGACGGCAGACGGCAGACCGATGAAGAAGTAGGGGATGCCGTGCGCCTTGCGTTCGTCCATCATCGCGGCGGTCTCGGTGCGCACCTGCTCCTCGGTGCGGCCGTGGGACAGGTCGGCGTGACTCACGGCGAGGTCGATGACGTGCGTGCGATAGTTCGCGCCGGCCTGCAGGATCTGTCGCGGTGCCAGGGGCGCCAGGGGTGTCACGGAGGTGACGGGTAGCCAACTGCCGCCGACGGCATCCGTAGCCAGTGCCTCGAGGACCGGGCGGATGCCGTCCCAGTTTTCAAAGAGAAGTCGGGTGGCATCCGGCGCGGCGGGGTCGATCGTCGTGCGTAGTGCTGTCGTGAGTACGGCGGCGTCCGCGCTCAGGTCGCGTACGCGCTCGCCCACGACGAGGGCCGCGAAGGGACCGCCTTCGCCGGTGTAGTAGCCCAGCGCCCAGCGCAGGGGTTCGGTCATCGATGGGCTCCTTTGCCGTCGTGCTGCCGGAGCGAGAAGGCGCGGCCGCTGCCTCCACTCTGTCGGGCTCCCAACTATTCGGCAAGATGATGTTGCTTATAGTGCATATCGTCGTCGGTGATACGGTGGGCGCATGCAGCTGCGCAACGTCGACTTCAACCTGCTTCTGCCGTTGCGCGCGCTCCTGGAGGAGCGAAGCGTGAGCCGTGCCGCTGAGCGGATGCAGATGAGCCAGCCTGCACTCTCCGCCGCGCTCAGCAGGCTTCGCCGCCACTTCGGTGACGAACTTCTGGAACGCCGAGGCAACAGCTACGAACTGACCCCTCTGGCCGCACAGCTGCTGGAACGCTCCTATTCGGCGACCCTCAGCATGGAGCGGGTCTTCTCGGCGCAGTCCGAATTCGATCCGACGACCTCGACACGGGAATTCTCCATCTTCAGTTCGGATTACGGCATGGCGGTGCTCGGCGGTGCGCTCACGCAGGTGCTCGGTGAGGTAGCGCCGGGGGTGCGCATCCGTTTCAACAGCATGTCGGCGGCGGTCGTCACGAACGCGCCGGACTCCCTGCGTGATCACGACGGCCTTTTCATGCCCCACGGCTACCTGAGCATTCCGCACCAGGACTTGTTCTCCGATCGGTGGGTCTGCGTCGTCTCCGCCGACAACGACGAGGTCGGCGCGCAGTTGCGCCTCGAACAGCTCTCCCAACTGCCGTGGATCTTCACGTACAGCGGTCCGAGCGAGTACACCCCCGCCTCCAAGCAGATGCAGATGCTGGGCATCGAGCCGCGCGTCGACATCGTGACGCCGAGTTTTCTGGTGCTGCCCGCGCTGCTCGCGGGCAGCCGGCGCATCGCCCTCGTGCAGGAGTCTCTGGCCCGGCAGATGACGGAGACCGGGCGGGTACGTCTGCTCGAGTGCCCTTTCGACGTGGTGCCCCTGACCGAGACGTTCTGGTGGAACGCGGTGCACGATCGCGACCCGGAGCACGTGTGGCTGCGCTCCATGCTGCAATTCGCGGTCGAGCGGGCCGGGCTGGAGGCGCCACCGGCGGTATAGACGCGGCTTATTTCGCATATCAAGAAATAAGCGTTCCCAATACCGGCACGGCACGGCACAGTGGTCGTATTCCACCTGTCTCGCATCTCGGAGGATCGACGATGATCAAGCTGCTCAACCAACTCACCCACGTGCGCCTCGCGGCGCCGGACGTCGAGGCGTCCGTGCGCTTCTACGAGGAACAGATCGGCATGCGCGTCACCGATCGCACCGATGACGCGGTGTACCTGCGCAATTGGGGCGACTACTACCGCTACAGTCTCGTGATCACCCACGGTGACGAGCCCGCCCTCGAGGTCATGGCCTGGCGCGCGCAGAGTGCGGAGGCTCTCGAGGAGGCGGCGCATCGCGTCGAGGCCACCGGCATCGCCGGCAGCTGGAGGGAGTCGAGCCTCGGCCACGGCCGCTCGTACACCTTCACCGGCCCGTTCGGGCACACGATGGAACTGTTCTGGGAGGTCGAACGCTTCCATGGTGAAGGTGAGGATGCCTCCAGCTATCCCGACAGGCCCTCGCGCCGCAGCCGCGACGGCGTCGCACCTCGCAGCCTCGATCACGTCACGATCGCCGCCAGCGACGTGCGCGCCTTCGCCGCGTGGTACAGCGAGACCCTCGGATTCCGCATCATGGCGCACACCACCCTCGAGCACGGCGGCATCAGCGTCTTCACAGTGCTAACTACGAACGAGAAGTCGCACGACCTCGGTGTCGTGCTCGATGGCTCGAGCCGCGCCGGCCGCGCGAACCACTTCGCCTACTGGGTCGACGCGCGCGAGGATCTGCTGCGCGCCGCCGACATTCTGATGGAGAACGGCACGCCCATGGAATACGGGCCCTCGATTCACGGTATCGGCGAGCAGAACTTCCTCTATTTCCGCGATCCGTCGACGTTCCGCGTCGAAGTCAACACCGGCGGCTACCGCAACTACGTGCCCGACTGGGAGGCCTACGAGTGGCACCGGGCGCAGGGGTCGAACAACTTCTACCGCAACGGCCAGATGCCCATGTCGATGACCGAGTCATTCCCTCCCGCCGACGGCCCGAGCGCCACAGAAGAGGGCATCCTGCCCGGCACCGAAAACGAGCTCATCAACCCGTTCGCCAAGCACGGTCAGGGATAGCCTCAGACCCGCTCGAACACAGCCGCAAGCCCCTGCCCGCCGCCGATGCACATCGTCTCCAGCAGGTAACGACCGCCGTCGCGCTGGAGTTGGCGGGCGCCGGTCGCGAGGATGCGTGCACCCGTTGCACCGACCGGATGCCCGAGCGAGATTCCGGAACCGTTCACATTCGTGCGCTCCCAGTCTTCATCGGTGAAACCCCACTGTCGGGTTACGGCGAGAACCTGGGCAGCAAAGGCCTCATTCAGCTCGATCAGGTCCATGTCGGCCAGCGTCAGGCCGGCCCGGTCGAGCACTCTGGCCACGGCGGCGACCGGCCCAAGGCCCATGCGCGACGGCTCGACGCCCGCACGCGCCCAGCTGACCAGGCGCACGATCGGTTGCAGGCCGAGCTCGGCGGCCCGCTCAGGGGTCGTCACGATACACGCCGCGGCCGCGTCGTTCTGCCCACTCGCGTTTCCGGCCGTCACGGTCGAAGCGACATCTTTCTTCAGCAGAATCGGGGGCAGGCCCGCCAAAACGTCCAACGTGGTATCCGGGCGCGGCGCCTCATCCGCGTCAATCACGACGGCGCCCCTGCGCCCAGGAACCGTGACCGACACGATCTCGTCGTCGAAGCGACCTTCGGCGACCGCACGTGCCGCGCGTTGCTGCGAGCGCAGCGCGAGCGCATCCTGATCCTCGCGACTGATCGAGTAGTCGCGTCGCAGGTTCTCGGCCGTCTCCAGCATCCCGTCGGGAACCGGGTAGTTGCGCCCGCCCGCGGTCTCGCGGGCGCGACCGAGCGCATCCCGCAGCAGCACACCGGCCGTTCCGGCAATCCCCCAGCGCGCATCAACGGTGTACAGCGGCGCCTGGCTCATCGAGTCGACACCGCCGGCGATCACCACATCGCTGACACCGGTCTGCACCTGCATCGCAGCGTCCAGGATGGCCTGCAGACCGGAGCCGCAGCGCCGATCGAGCTGCAGCCCGCCGACGGTTACTGGCAGGCCGGCGTCAAGGGCAGCGACCCGCGCGATCGGCGCAGCCTCCGCCGAGGGATAGCCCTGGCCGAGGATCACGTCATCCACCACCGAGCCGTCGATTCCGGTACGCTCGACGACTGCGCGGATCACGGTCGATGCCAAGTCGACCGGCGGCACCGTCTTGAACACGCCGCCGAAACGCCCTATCGGCGTGCGCAGCGGTTCGCAGATGACGACATCTCTCAAGACGTTGTTCATGGCTATGCGTCCTCAGCTTCAGCTGCATCCAGCTGCGCGAAAACCTCGCGCGCGATCGCGAATGCCGAGTTCGCGGCCGGCACACCCGCGTAGATCGACACGTGCAGCAGTGTCTCGCTGATCTCGGCCCGGGTCAGACCGTTCCTCAGCGCGCCACGGATGTGCATCTCCACCTCGTTGTCGTGCCCACCGGACACGAGCGCCGCAATGGTGATGAAGCTACGGGTACGCCGGTCCAGGCCCGGCCGCGTCCAGACGTCGCCCCACGCGTAGCGGGTGATGAAGTCCTGAAAGTCAGCGGTCTCAGGGGTGATGCCGGCGTTCGCCGCATCGACGTGCGCGTCGCCGAGCACGGTGCGGCGCATCGCGGTTCCGGCCACAAACGTCTCGCCGTTGGTCTGCGGGCGCGAGGCCTGAGCCGACGCGGGAGCCGCCCCGCGGATGTGGCCGAGCATCAGCACCACCAATTCGGCCGGTCGCTCCAGCATCGGCAGGTGCGCCGCTCCCGCGATTTCGGCGTAATGCGCCCCGGGGATGCCGTCGGCCAGCTCCCGCAATTTCGCCGGGGGGGCCGACTGATCCGCATCTCCCGCGACGGCCAGCGTTCGCACCGGAATCTCCCCCAGCCGAGCAGTAACGTCGTGGCCGGCGAGCGCCTCGCAGCACAGCGCGTACGATTCGTCGTCGATCTCCAGAAGGGCGTTCAGGGCAGCGCCGCCGGCATCCGGGTCACGTTCGAGAAATCCGGGCGCGAACCAGCGTCGGGCGCTGCCCGCAACGACGGATGCCGTGCCGCTCGCGCGCACCTGCGCTGCGCGAGCATTCCACTCCGCAACCTCGCCGATCTTCGCGCCGGTGCAGATCGCAGTCAGGCTCAACAACCGCGACGAATGCCGTAACCCGAGTTCCAGCCCGATCGCACCGCCGAGCGACACCCCGGCGTAGTGGAACGCGCCGCCGCCGACCTCGTCGACGAGTTCGATCACGGCATCCGCCAGGTCTGCGACGGTAAACGGCTGTGTCGTTGCCGGACTGAATCCGTGACCCGGCAGGTCGTACCGCAGCACCCGGTGGTGCTCGGACAGCGCTTCGAGCACGCTGGACCAGAGCTCGCTGGTGGTGCCGAGCGAGGGCCCGAGGACCAGTAGTTCGGCGTCGGGTGCCCCACTGCGCACCGGCGCAACAGAACAACGAAGTGTTGGGATGCTCATTGGATGTCCGTCCTTTTGTGATGGACCGGCTTTTCGGCCTGCCAGCGCTCGAGTACCGCGTCGATCATCCTGCCGGAATGGCCGAGCGCGGCATCCGGATCGAAGGCGTTCCACACCGCCGCACGCAAACTCTCCGGGTGGCCATCGGCGACGAGCCGGCCGGACAGCACGACGCGCAGTGGCCGGTGGGTCGCCACGGACTCCCGCGCCGCCGCCTCAACGAGCTCGAACGCAGCGCGTTTGCCGAGCGCCTCGCCGAGGATCGTGCTCACCCGCTCGCTGAAAATGAGTCCGTCGGTGAGCTCGAGATTCGCGCGCATCCGCTCGGCGTCGACGTCGAGGCGGGCGGCCAGCGACGCTGCGCTCTCCGTGGCGGCGATCGTGAGGCTTTCCAGGTCGCGCAGCGTCGGCCATTCGGCGTGCCACGCTCCGCTGGGTCGCTGATCCTCGGCGAGCAGGCTGCCGTGCAATGTCGACAACAGCCCAGGTGCGCGCCGGGCCGCCGCCACGACCAAGAACGCGGTCACCGGGTTGCGTTTGTGCGGCATCGCGGAAGACCCGCCCTCGCCGTCGGCCAGTCGTTCGGAAAGTTCGCCGATCTCAGTGCGTGCAAGTACCGACACATCGAGCGCGAAGGCTCCAACCGCGCCGGCCGCAGCCGCGAGCGCATCACCCAGCTCCGTGATCGGTAGTCGGTCGGTGTGCCATGGGATCCGGGGCGCCCGCAACCCGAGTTCGGCGGCGTAACCGGCGATGATGGTGTCGACCATGCTCTGCGCGTCACCATCAAGAGTCCGCGCCGCCACAATGTCCGTCAAAACCGCCAGATTCCCGACGGCGCCGCCGAGCTGGGCGGGAAGCCCGTCGCGCACGGCTTCGATTCGCTCCCTGGCCGTGACCACGGCATCCAGCCAGCCCGCGACCACGAGCCCGAAACTGGTCGGCGATGCCTGCTGGCCGAGAGTGCGACCGGCAATCGGGGTCACGCGATACTGCGCCGCATGCACCGCGAGCGTACTGGCCAAGGTTGCCAGGGCATCCGACACCGCGCCGGTCACCCGGCGGGCGACCAGCATGGCGGCGGTGTCGAGGATGTCCTGGCTGGTGGCCCCGACGTGGATGGAATCGGACGCGCCGGCGCGCCGCTCCTCCGCCGCTCGCCCGAGCGCCTTCACCAGCGGGATCACGGGGTTGCCACCGGCGCGGCCGGCCGCAGCGATCGCCACGAGATCCAAACTGCCGGCGTCGGCCAGTCCGTCAACGACCTCGCTCATCCACGACGGCACGAGCCCGGCTTGGATGAGCGCCCGCGTCAGTCCGAGTTCGGCGTCGACGAGAGCCTGCAGCCAGGCAGCATCGCCGGTCAACCGAGTGGCGCTCGTGCCCTGGCTCAGCGGATCGAGCAGTCCGGCCGCGATCGACTCAGGCATCGAAGTCCAAAAAGACGGTCTCGCCCGCGCCCTGCAGCCGGATGTCGAACCGGTAGGAACGCTCACCGTCCGCGATCGCGACCAGAGTTGCGCGGCGCTCGGCCGGCACTGCGGCCAGCACGGCATCCGTCGCCTGGGCCTCGGCATCCTCGGGAAAGTATGCCCGTGTGAACAGGTGGTGCATCAGCCCGCGGGCGAAGACCGTCACAAGAACGTAGGGCGCACCAGCGCCGACCGCACCCGGCTTCACCGTGGTGAATGTGAAGTGGCCGGCCAGGTCGACCGCAGCGCGGCCGAATCCGGTGAATGAGTAGCCGTCGCGGCGCAGGCTGCCCTGTTCGCGCGGAACTCGGCCCGCGGCATCCGCCTGCCAGAGTTCGATGAGAGCATCCGGCACCGCCGTGCCCTCGCCGTCGTACACCGTGCCGTGCAGGCGGATCGCCTCAGGCAGATGCGCGGCAACCAGCTGCGGCCCGCCCTCGTACGGCAGCGCGTAGCCGAAGAACGGCCCGACCGTCTGCGACGGGGTTTGCGGGGAGCGCGGGGTCGCATCTGTTTCCGTGCCAGTCACATGGTCAGGCATCAGCATCCTCGCTCTCCATCCAAGTCGACCGCGGCCCGGTCAGCACAATGTCCCACACGTAGGCGAGCGAGAACTCTGACGCGCTCAGGTCGTGATCGAAGTGCCCGATCAGCCGCTCCCGCGCGGCCGGATCGGTGATCGACTGATAGATCGGGTCGAGGGCGAACAACGGGTCGCCGGGAAAGTACATCTGCGTCACTAACCGCTGCGTGAACGCCGACCCGAACAATGAGAAGTGGATGTGAGCCGGCCGCCACGCGTTCGTGTGATTCTTCCAGGGGTACGGGCCGGGCTTGATCGTCGTGAACTGGTACTCCCCGTTCTCGCTCGTGATCGTACGACCGACACCGGTGAAGTTCGGGTCGAGCGGTGCCGGATGCTGGTCTCGCTTATGCACGTATCTCCCGCCTGAATTCGCTTGCCAGATCTCAATCAGCTGGCTGCGCACCGGCCGGCCCTCGCCATCGAGCACGCGCCCGGAGACCGTGATGCGCACGCCGAGCGGCTCCCCGGAATGCTGGATCGTCAGGTCGCTTTCGAGCGGGTTGACGTCGGTGTGCCCGAACGCGGGCGAGAGGCGTTCGACCTCCTCCGGGTCCACACGCACCAACTCGTGCGTCGGATGCCGCAGCACCGAGCTGCGATACGGCGCGTAATCGCGTCGCGGATGCACCTCCGGCGTGCCGCCGGCCTCGACGGCCCGCCGAGCCTCGTCTTCGATCGCGCGCATCTCCGCGCTGATCTGTTGCTGGGTCGTCATTGCTACGCGTCCTCTCCTCTCGTCGTTGATGGGGTCATACTGCCGTTGGTCGAGTAGCGAGGAACGAGCGTATCGAGACCCCGTTGCGAGGTCTCGATACGGCCGCGGGCGGCCTACTCGACCACCGGAAGCTCGTGTTCACAGCGGCAACCCTGTGTATTGCTCGGCCAGCGAGCGCATCGCGTGCAGCGAATGGGTCGTGTAGTCCAGCTGGCCGAGTTGGCTGCGATAGTCGAATTGCAGCTCGTTGGATTCGCCATGATGGCGATGCAACATCCGGGTCATCCACCGGGAGAACTGCTGGATGCGCCACTGCCGCGCAAGCGCTGCGTCGCTGTAACCGGTCAACCCAGTGTCGTCGCCTGCATAGTGCGCGATCAGTGCATCCGCCAGCATGGTGACATCGGAGATCGCTGAGTTGAGGCCCTTCGCGCCGGTCGGCGGCACGATGTGGCCGGCATCCCCGGCGAGGAACAGGCTGCCATAGTGCAGCGTGGATGCGACGAAACTGCGCATCGGTGTGATCGACTTCTCCGTCACAGGGCCCTCATGCAGCGTCCAGCCGGGCACTTCGAGCCGCGTGTGCAGCGTGTCCCAGATTCGTGCGTTCGACCAGTCGTCGATGCGCTCGGTCGGCTCGACCTGCAGATACAGGCGAGTCACCTGCAGCGAGCGCATCGAATTCAGCGCGAAGCCGTCTTCGTGCAGGCAATAGATCAGTTCGTCCGTCGACGGTGCCACATCGGCGAGTATGCCCAACCAGGCATATGCGTAATTGCGCTCATACGAGGCGCGCGCCGCGACCGGCATTGCCGGACGACAGATGCCGTGCGACCCGTCCGCGCCCACGATGAAGTCGGCGTGCAACTCATGCGCTTCGCCATCGTGACGGAAGGTGACGCGGGGGTGCGCTGTCGCGATGTCGTGCACCGCGACATCCGCCGCTTCGAAATAGATCGTCGACCCATCGGCCTCATGCGCCTCGATGAGGTCGCGCACGACCGCCTGCTGGCCGTAGACCGTGACCGTGCGACCGACCAGTTGCGTGAAGTCGACGTGGTGGCGCTCGCCCGCGAACTGCAGATAGATGCCGTCGTGCACCAGTCCATCGCGAGCGACTCCGTCGCCGATCCCGAGCCGCGTGAGCGTCTCCACCGAGCCCTGTTCGAGCACTCCGGCGCGCACCCGCCCGTGAATGTATTCGACCGAGCGGCTCTCGACGATCACGGCATCGATGCCGGAGCGGCGCAACGCCCAACCGAGCAGCAACCCCGCTGGCCCGGCCCCGATGATGGCGACCCGCGTGGTTTCTGTAGACATTGAATTCCTTGCGACAGCTTCTTGCGACGGTGAGAGACGTTGTGTCTCGAGGATGCCCTGGAACGCGTCGGCACAGGCGGGCACTTCCACCCAGTGGAAGCGAATGCGCCCGCTCAGCCTGCCCTGCGGTAGCCGAGCGCCCTGCTAACCCCCTGGGCGGCGGCGCGCACGGCGCGCTCGTGCGCGGCATCCGGATTGGGAGTGGTGTGCGTGACGATCGAGACGGCGGCGACGACCAGCCCGGTCCGATCACGGATCGGCGCGGCAATCGAGCTGGACCCCGCGGTCATCTCCTCACCCATGAACGCGATACCCTCGGCGCGTACTGCGGCGATGCGGTGTCGCAGCTGCTCCGGTGTGCTCACCGTGTCGGGCAGAAACCGTTGCAGCGGTGCCGCCAGGTACGACTGGATGACGTCGGGCGGCGCGAAGGCGAGCAGCACCATGCCGACGCCGGTCGCGTGCAGCGGCAGCCGCCCGCCGACCCGGGAGATGATATGCACGGCCTGATGCCCCGACAGCTTCTCCAGATACAGCGCATCATGCCCGTCGAGGATCGCCAGTTGCACGTGCTCGCGGGTGGCTTCGTAAAGGTCTTCCAGATACGGCAGGGCGATGGTGCGCAGGTTGCGCGCGGTTGGGGTCTGCACGCCGATCTCCCACAGCCGCATGCCCAGGCTGTAGCGGCCGTCCTCCTGTCGGGCCAGCCCGCCCCAGTTCACCCATTCGGCGACGAGCCGATGCGTCGTCGACAGCGGTAGGCCGGCGCGCTGCGCGATCGCAGTGAGAGTGAGCGCAGCGGCAGGAGCCGGAGCGCTGAACGCGTCGATGACCGCGAACATCCGCGCCGCGACGGACCGGTCGTCGCGCCGCGGGCCCGGGCCGTCCGCATGCGCTGGCCGTGCTGGCTTGCCTGACATTTGCACTCAACGGTAGCGGATGCGCACGCAGGTCGACCACGCACGTCGCGCACGCCCGTCGCGCGCTTACCCATCCGCAGCTACCCGTCTAGCAACGATCACTCACCCAGAGATACCCATTCGGACGAGTGTGCGTGCAGAGGCGCTATCACTCGTCCGAACGACCATCGCTCGAGGCGCGAAAGACCGGCCGCGGCTACGAGGCCGATCCGCTGTGGAGGGCACGTCGACGCCCGCATAAGCTTGACCGATGGCCATCCCGAAGATCCTGCTCTACTACGTCTTCACGCCGCTGGCAGACCCGGATGCCGTGCGCGTCTGGCAGCGCGACCTCTGCGAGTCGCTCGGACTGCGCGGCCGCATCCTGATCTCGCGAGATGGTATCAACGGCACGATCGGCGGCGACCTCAAGGCCGTCAAACACTACCTCCGCGGCACCCGCTCCTACCCACCGTTCACGAACCTCGACGTGAAGTGGAGTGAGGGCACCGGCTTCGTCGAGGTGAACCCGCGCGAACTGAGCACGCCCATGCGACGCAGCGGTTGGCTACAACGCACGGCAGAGGGCAATGCGCTGCTTAGCGCCGACTTTCCCCGCCTCAGCGTCAAGGTGCGCGACGAGATCGTCAGCTTCGGCGCACCCGACGAGCTCCGCGTCGACGCGACCGGCGTGCTTGGCGGCGGCATCCGACTGAAACCCGACGAACGGCACACCCTCGTCGCCGAGCGCGGCGAGGAGGTCGCTTTCTTCGACGCCCGCAACAGTTTCGAGGCTGAGATCGGCCACTTCACGAGCGCCATCGTTCCGAACGTCGCGAACACCCGCGAGTTCGTCGCTGCCCTCGACAGTGGCGCATTCGACCACCTCAAGGATCGGCCGGTCGTCACGTACTGCACCGGCGGCATCCGCTGCGAGGTGTTGAGCGGCCTGATGCAGAACCGCGGCTTCGGCGAGGTCTACCAGCTCGACGGTGGCATCGCCCGCTACGGCGAAGCGTTCGGCGACGACGGCCTGTGGGAGGGCGCCCTCTACGTCTTCGACAACCGCATCTCGATGGACTTCAGCGACCACACGACCATCGTCGGCCACTGCACCCGGTGCGGCACCTCGACCAAACGCATGCAGAGCTGTGCGGATGCCTCCTGCCGTATCCAACTCGTCGTCTGCACCTCCTGCGCGGATGCCGCACCCGCGCTCTGCGCGCAGCACGCGTCTGCGTAACACTGCGCAGCACAGGAATACCTGGCGCCGCGCGCGCATTGCGACGATCATGAACAGCATGGATCCGGTCGCCACCATCGCCTGGATCGTGTCTTTCGTCGTGGTCACGGTCACCATCACGGGTCTGTCGCGCCGCATCGGCTGGTCGGCGCCCGTCGCACTGGTGCTGGTCGGTGCGATCGCGTCGTTCGTCCCGGGCATTCCGCGGGTGCAGGTGCAACCTGAGGTCATCCTCTACGGCCTGCTGCCGCCGCTTCTGTTCGCCGCTGCCATTCGCACCTCCTTCGCGGATGTCCGTGCCCGCCGCGACAGCATCCTCCTGCTATCCGTCGGGCTGGTCGCGTTCACGGTGATCGTGGTCGGCTTCGCCACCTGGCTGGTCGTCCCGGCGCTCACGCTTGCCGCCGCTTTCGCGTTCGGGGCCGTCGTCGCTCCAACCGATACCGTCGCCACCACCGCGATCATCGGTCGCCTTCACCTGCCCCGGCGCCTCGTGACCGTGCTCGAGGGCGAGAGTCTGCTCAACGACGCGACGGCGCTCGTCGCGCTGAACGCATCCATCGTGGCGATCTCCGGGGTGCTCAATCCGTGGCTGATCGTCGGCGATTTCGCCTTGGCTGTCGTTGCCGGTCTGGTCGTCGGGCTCGCAGTCGGCCTCGTGCTCGCCGCCATCCGGCGCCGGTTGCATGCGCCGGTGCTCGACACCAGCCTGTCGCTGGTCACGCCGTACATCGCATTCATCATCGCGCAATCCCTCGGCGGATCCGGTGTGCTCGCCGTCGTCGTCGCAGGCCTCTACCTCGGCTACCGGTCGCCCGTCATCCAATCGGCCGAGGCACGCATTGCGGAGTCGATCAACTGGCGCACCATCCAGTTTCTGCTCGAGAACGCCGTGTTCCTCTTCATCGGGCTCGAACTGGCGAGGATCCTCACCGACGCGCTCAAGAGCGGGTTCACCGTCGGCCAGGTCGTACTGATCTGCGTCGTCGTGCTGATCGCCCTTCTCGCTGCCCGCTTCGGCTGGATGGCCGCCATCACGGCGCTCTATCGCCACGGGCCTTGGCGGCTGCGCGAGCGCGGTTGGAGTTGGCGCACGAGCATCGCGGTGTCCTTCGCGGGCATCCGTGGAGTGGTGACCCTCGCCGCCGTGTTCCTGTTGCCGCCGCAGACTCCCTATCGCGAGTTCCTGCAGTTCTTGGCGTTCGTCGTGGTCGTCGGCACCCTGCTCGAGGGGCTGGCACTGCCGTGGGTCATTCGCAGGCTGCGGTTGCCTGCGCCCGACATCGCGCAGGAGGCGAGCGAGATGCAACGGCTGCTGGCTGAAGCTCAGTCCGCCGGATTGGATCAGCTCGAACTCGACGTGACGGATGCCGACGACGCTGCGGTCGTCACCCGGCTCCGCACGAACGAGGCGTTTCTTCGCGATGCACTTGAGAACCCGAACTCCGACGGCGAGGAAGCGTCCCCGGAGGCGTATCGACGGCTGCGCCAGTCCATGCTGACGGCCGAGCGGCGAGCGGTCGCGGCTGCACATGCGCAGGGGCGCTATCAGGCCGCCTCGGTGCGCCGCGTCACTGCTTTCCTCGACGCGGAGGAGGCCGCTCTGCGCATCTCCACGCCGCGCAACCCCGGCGACCGCGGGCGCCAATCCGCGCCGAAACCGCACTCCCCACGAAATCCGACACCGTAGCTCCAGCCCGGGCGCGCCGGATCAGCTCGGCCGGGCCGGATACTGCGGCGCAGTCAAGCGCGCCGCATCCGCGTTCTTCCTCGCTGCCCTCGCCCGCGCCCGTCTGCTGCGCGGTAGCCGTGACCAGACCCGTGCGCTCTGACTGGACAGCGCCAACATCACCAAGATGTCGAATGCCAGTCCGGGCAACGTGGTGAACAGCGTGATCTTCGGGCCGCCGTTGAAGTAATCGATGGCGCTCCCGACGATGACCATCGTCCCGAACACCATTGCCGCGATGCGGGCCCAGTTGCTGCCGCGGAAGACGAGAATGATCAGGCCGATGTAGATCAGCACGGCGATGGCCGCAAGGGCGACCAACACCCAGATGACGATCGCCGCGACTGCGTGCGCCTCGTCCGGCGTGAGATTCGGCTCGTCGATCCGGGCCGACCGTACGATCTCGCCCCACGTGAAGAAGATCGACGCAATCGTGACAATGCCCGCAAATACGCGGAACAGCATGAGCAGCGAGCCGAGCACGATCTGCACCGGGCGCTTCGTCGCCGGGTCGACCGGCGGCGCAGCCGCTTGCGCGCCGGGCGGCACCGGCAGCGCCCGAAGGTCGACGATCGGCAGGTCGCCATCCGTCACGATCGTGTCGCCGCCGCCGTTGCGCGAGTGATAGCCGGTCGAGAAATCGCGGATAACGCGCACGTCGATCGCGTCATCCGATGAGGTCAGCGTGTTCACGATGTGGTCGCGTTCGATGTCCGTGTTCGCATCGATCTTGTGGGTGATCTGCAACGTGAACAACGAGAACCCGACGCTGCGGTCGAACGTTCCGGCGGCCAGCCAGTCCACCTGATGGCCGCCGGGCAGCAGCCAGCCCTCCGGGCTGCGCCAGAACCGCACGTGGTGTCGCTTGGCAGGGTTGCCCAGCACCTCTTGCTGGTATGCGACATCCTGCTGCTTTTCGAACAGCATCAGGGGGCTGACCGGCGCTTCGTCGTAGCTGCGGCGCGTGATCGTCGATGTGACGATCCGCCAACTCGACGCGAAGGTGACGTCGTCGGCACGGGTCCAGCCGGCCTGGCTCATCGCCAGTTTCAGCTGTTCCTCGCTGCCGAGCAGCGCCAGGTTGATCGGGTCGCCGAGCAGTCCGTCGCTGGTACGCGCGCGCCCGATGAAGTAGTTCGGAACGTACAGCCTCGTCAGAATGCGATGCAGTCGTGGCAACACCAGATAGGCCAGTACCAGCCAGAACAGCACGAAGAAGACGATCTGCCACCAGCCCCACGCAAAGCTCTCGGAGAGCACGAGCCAGGCCAGCCAGACGGCGGCAAGCCCGCCGAAGATGAAGAATCCGTAGTCGAAGGCGGCGTTGACCGAGACGCGACCGCGCGGCAGCGGTAGTGCGCTCACCTTTGTCGGCTCGGACATGCCTTCATGCTATCGGGAGGGTAATGTCGACGGCCCAGCGTGCGCCACAAGCATGCTTACGGCATGTCGGCCGCCCACTCGAGAGCGGCAAGCGATTGCGCGACATCCGCGGCATCCGTCGACCAGTTGCTGACCGAAATGCGCAGCACGTCGCGGTCGTGCCAGCGGGAGCCGGACATCCACGTGACGCCGCTCGCGAGCAGCCGTTCGGTCACACGCTTTGTGCGCTCGTCGCCGCCGAAACTGACGCAGACCTGCGTGAACACCACATCATTGATGACCTCTGCGCCGGGGATGCGCGCGATCCCGTCGGCGAATGCGGTGGCGTGCGCAGCGAACCGCTCCACGAGCGCGATCGTGCCGGACCGGCCGAGCGATCGCAGCGCCGCCCACACCGGCACACCGCGGGCGCGGCGCGACACCTCGGGGACGCGCTCGAACGGATCGCCCGGGCCCGGATCATCCGTCATGAAATAGCTCGTCTTCGCGCCGAACATGGTGCGTACGGCCTCGGGCCGGGCGACGATCGCGATTCCGCAGTCGTATGGCACGTTGAGGGTTTTGTGCGCGTCCGTCGTCCAGGAGTCGGCGGCCTCGACACCGGCGAGCCGATCACGCAAGCGCGGGCTGGCGGCCGCCCAGAGCCCGAATGCGCCGTCGACGTGCACCCACGCACCGCGCTCGTGTGCGATCGCGATCGCCTCAGCCATCGGGTCGAATGCGCCGGAGTGCACGTTGCCGGCCTGCAAGCACACGATAGCCGGGCCGTGGGCTTGGTCGCCGCCAGGTGCGGCGCCGTCCATCGCCTCAGCGAGCGCAGCCGGCAGGATGCGTCCCTGATCGTCGGCCTCGACTGCGATCGGCGCGCCCAACCCGAGATAGCCCAGCGCCATATCAATGGAGGCATGCCGGTCGGCGCCGACGAACACCCGGATGCGAGGCGCACCGGTCAGCCCGTCGGTCGCCACGTTCCAGCCCGTTCGCGCCAGCACCTCCTGACGCGCTGCAGCGAGCCCGACGAAGTTGGAGGTGGTGGCGCCGGTGGTGAAGCCCACGTCGCATCCACTCGGAAGTCCCAGGAGGTCGAGCAGCCAACTCGCTGCGGCTTCTTCGGCCGCGACGACTGCCGGAGCCGAGAAACGTAACGACGCGTTCTGGTCCCAGGCGGTGACGAGCCAGTCTGCGCCGAGTGCGGCGGGCAGTGTTCCGCCGGTCACCCAGCCGTAGAAGCGGCCGGACTGCATGGCCATCAGCCCCGGTTCGGCCAGTGTTGCAAGCTCGTCGACGACAGTCGCGGCATCCGTTGGCTCGTCGGGGAGCACACCACCGAACGCGTCGCGAAGTTCGCTCGCGCGCATCCGCGGCGGCACCGGGCGAGAGCCCACGGTCGCGAGCCAGCGCAAGGCGTGCGCCTGCGCTACTTCGACGACTTTGTCATAGGTATCCGGCTGGGTCGACATGCGTTCATGCTATTCCAGCCGGTCGCTGGGCGAAGCCGAGGCGCCACACCGGAGATTGCACGGCAACCCGGACGGGCAAACGCATTCCGGTCCGGGCTAGCGCGCAAAGTCCGGGCTTGCGTGTAGCCGACCCCGCTGGCGCGCCCCGCCCGTCGACTCGCCGCCCTCGACACCGGCCGCGCAGTTGCGTACTGTTCGTTCTATCGCAATGTCCGTATCAAGCGAGAGGAACGCGATGCCGCAGGGGGTCCCGATCGAGTTTTCGGGTGTGACCAAGCGTTTCGGCGAGGTCGCCGCCGTCTCCGACCTCAGCTTCACCGTCGAACCGGGGCGGGTCACTGGCTTCCTCGGCCCGAACGGCGCCGGCAAAACCACCTCACTGCGGATGCTGCTCGGCCTTGTCACACCCACCAGTGGCACAGCCACTTTCGGGGGCGTACGCTACCGCGATCTGCCCTCCCCGCTGACCACTGTCGGAGCCGCGCTCGAAGCGGCCAGCTTCCACCCTGGTCGCACGGCGCACAGTCACCTCGCCGTGTACGCGACAGCCGCCCGAATCGACCAAGCTCGCGTGCCCGTCGTGTTGAAGAAAGTCGGCCTGGCCGACTACGGCAATCGCCGTGTTGGCGGGTATTCGCTCGGCATGCGCCAGCGGCTCGGCCTCGCGTTCACGCTGCTCGGTGACCCGAGCGTTCTCGTGCTCGACGAGCCGATCAACGGGCTCGACCCGGAAGGCATCAAGTGGATCCGCACCTTCCTCCGCGAGCTCGCCGCCGAAGGGCGCACGATCCTGGTCAGCTCCCATCTGCTCTCCGAAGTGCAGCAGAGCGTCGATGAGGTCGTCATCATTGCGAAGGGCGAACTGGTGCACCGCGGGCCGCTCGAAACGCTGGAAAATGCCGACAACATCCAGGTGATCGTCGAGTCCCCCGACCGCGACGCCCTCGAAGCCGCTCTCCGGGCCGCGAACCTTAGTTTCACTGTCGTGCGCAGCGGCCTCATGGTCACCGGTGCTGAGACCGCGCAAATCGGGCATGTCGCCTTCGTCGCGGGCGTCGAATTGAGCACGTTGCATCGACAGAAATCCGGTCTCGAAGAAACGTTCCTCTCCCTCGTCGGAGAGGGGGACTCACTGTGAGCAACTTCTTCGCCGGCCTCAAGGCCGAGTTCGCCAAGGTTCTCACGACCCGGATGTGGTGGATCCTCGCCATCGTGCTGTTCGTCTACATAGCGCTCATCTCGGGTGGTCTCGGCGCCCTGTTCGGCGCGATCAGCACCGGCAAAATCACGCCGCGAGGCGGGGGCGGCGGAGGCGCCCTGCCGCACTTCGGAGCCCTTGCGCCGCTGATCTACAGCTTCGCCACCTCGGTCGGCTACGTGTTCCCCGTGCTGCTCGGCGCGTTGGCGACGACCGGCGAATTCCGGCATCAGACGTTGACGCCGACCTTCCTCGCCAATCCGCGACGCGAGCAGGTGCTCGAAGCCAAGAGCCTGTCGTCGCTTGTCGTCGGTGCGGGCTATGGCGTCGTAGCCCTGCTCGCATCCGTCGGCGCCGGATCGGCCGCGCTGTCGATCTTCGGCATCGACACGGCGCTCGGCGACAGCAGTACGTGGGCGCTGTTCGGCCGGGCGCTCATCGCGATGGCACTCTGGGCTGCGATCGGCGTCGGACTCGGCACGCTCATCCCGAACCAGACCGCCGCGATCGTGATCATCCTGGCGTTCACCCAGTTCGTCGAACCGCTGCTGCGCCTGGCTGCATCGTTCTCGGACGTGACCGCCTCGATCGGCAAATTCCTGCCGGGCGCCTCCAGCGACGCCCTCGTCGGTTCCAGCTTCTTCACCATCCAGACTCCGGATGCCCAATCCCTCGACTGGTGGCAGGGCGGCCTCGTTCTTCTCGGCTACGCGGTCATCCTCACGGTCGTCGGCTACTACACAACCTGGCGCAAGGATGTGACCTGAGCGGGATCGGGCTGCAGCCGTCGTCCACAGAGGACAGGTATCGCCGTTGCGTTGAAGGCATCTGAGTGAGATTTGCGCACGGGCTGGCCATACGCGACACCTCGGCTCGAGCTGGCTACGGATGCCTGTGTCCGTGCGGGAGTGCCCGTAGAAGGTCCGGCGGATTCAAGCGGCTATTCGGTTCAGTTGCAGGAGCTCTGCAACAATTGTCACCATGAGACGTTGGATCCGGAATCTTGCCGTGGGTCTGCCCGTGCGTGGCGAGTACGTTCTCGCTTCGCTTGGGGGTGACCGATCGACGGGCGTCGAGTTCTGCCGGGCGATTGGTGGCGGAATCGATTTCGGTGAAACCTCTGACCTGGCTTTGCGCAGGGAGTTCCAGGAGGAGCTGGGGTTCGACGTGGAGCCAACACTACTGCTCGGCGTTATGGAGAATCTTTTCGAGTTCGAGGGCATGCCCGGGCACGAGATTGTGCACGTCTACGCGATTGAGTCGCATGAGATCGATGCGCTCGGCCTCGACGCTGATCTCACGATTCTCGATCAAGGGAATCCCGTTCGCTGGTACACACGGTCTCAGTTCAAAGCGAGGAAGCCGCCGTTATACCCGGAGGGGATCTTGGACTTACTGCCCGCCTGACATTCCCGCACCGGGCGCTTACCGGCCAGCTGCCTCCCGGCGGGTTGTGGGCGGCTACCCTTCGCGGGATGCCTCCCGACAAGTACTACCTTGTGGTGTCCAACAATCGTCGTAATCAGAAACTCGGGACAGCCCTGGTTACTCGCCTCACCAGTAGTGTGCGCAGGCCGCTACTCGGAAGCATGATCGAGCTCCCCCGTGGCGAACCCCTCAGGGGTTGCGTCCTCTGCAACGAAATCGAATGAATGTATCCGGAAGATGCCCGCGCCAAAGTCGGCGCATTCGGCCTACAAACCATGCGACTTGTCGCAACCGGTCTGAAGGCTGCTCTCAGCATTGACTAACAACCGCCGCACACATTGTCGTCGAACGCCCGCAAGCCGTTGGAGAGTGCCCGTTCAGAGTTCCGGTGTTGGACGTACCCAGACCGTACGCGATCCCGGCGATGGTTGCCTCGCGATCGCGCGTATCGACCCCGAATCGGCGGCTGTTCAGGCTCATCCAGCAGGTCAACGACGACCACACCGCTGTCGAGGTGGTGTCCCGGCACGGCGAGTTTGAGCAGCACGACCTCCTGGATGCGTGAGGCGCATGATCGCCTTCGACCCGAATGGGTGGGAGGACTACTTTTGCTGGCACCGCCCCACCAGTTCAGCGAGACTCGCGTAGCCCAGTCGGGGCTACGTCAGCAACTGCCGTGGCCGCGCCGAAGGCGGCGAACGATATCGACCTAAGCGTTTGAATTCGGCTGGCCTTCCGTTCGGCCGTTTGGAGGCTTGTGGGACTCATAGTCACACCTCGATCCCGTTCATTCGGCCGCACCGACCGGGCTGTGAATCGTGTCGGGGTTGCCGATGACGTCGAGCATCGCTTGTGCGAGCGCGCTGCGGGAAATCGAGGCGCCGTGTGGTGCGTTGTGGCCGATTGCCATCCTGTAGTCAGTGGATGGCTTGTCGGTCAGGCGTGGCGGCCGCATGATGGTCCACTCCAGCCCGCTGCCCTTGACCACCACTTCCATGGCTGCCAGGTCTGCGTACTGGTTGGCGAAGACGCGTTTCATCAGGGGCACCGCTACCGTGCGCATCAGGAAGCCTTCCCCTGGGTCGCGAGCGGGTGTCGGGCTGCCCGGCGTTGACAGCGTGGCCACAGGGGACGCGCTGATCACCACGAGCCAGCGACTGCCGACAGCGTGCATGGCTTCCACAATCGCGGTCGTGCCGGTGGTGACGATTCCGACTTCGGCTTTGGATGTCGGTCCAAGGCACGACAGCACCGCGTCTGCGCCGTCTACGGCCGACTCCAGAGCGGCCCGGTCGGTGGAGGCCAGGTCGACGGCGAACGCCCGAACGGTCGGCGGCAGCCGGGTCGTATCCCTGGCTACGGCGGTGACGTCGTGCCCGGCGGTGACGTCGTGCCCGGCGTCGGTGGCTTGCTCCAGAACGAGTCGGCCGACCCGGCCGGTTGCCCCGACGATTGTGATCTTCACGCTTCCGTCCTCCTGGAGCCGTTCGCGTTCGCGACCAGTGGTCGCCCAACGGCGCCGGTTGCTCCCGCTACCAGAATCATGATGTGCCTTCCATTCAGTGCCGCACAAGAACGTTCACCTACAAGGACGGCACAGCCACGGAGAAAGTGACAGGGCGAAAGTTGTCACTTTCATGCTCAGCGTTTCGTCCTGGTTAGTCTGAGCCCATGACCTTTCGCGCGATCGTCATCGACCAAGTCCGAGACGGTTCTCGCATCACAGAACACTCGGCCGGGCTGCGTGAGCTGACCGAAGACTTCCTGATGCCCGGGAACGTCACGATCGATGTCAGCCATTCCGGCATCAACTTCAAAGACGGCCTCGCCCTCGCCGGCAAGCCCGGCGTCGTCGGCATCTCCCCGCTCGTCCCCGGCATCGATTTGGTCGGCACCGTCAGCGCGTCGGATGACCCGCGCTGGAAGCCGGGCGACGCCGTCATCCTCAATGGCGACGGCATCGGTGAACGGCACCACGGCGGCCTCGCCGAGCGCGCCCGCGTGCGCAGCGACGCACTGGTGGCCCTTCCGGAAACGATCGGCCCTGCCCGCGCCGCCGCTATCGGCACCGCAGGATTCACTGCCATGCTCTGCGTGCTCGCACTCGAACGCCACGACGTGACTCCGGATGCCGGCGACATCCTCGTCACCGGTGCAGCAGGCGGCGTCGGCTCGGTCGCTCTCGCGCTACTGAGCCACCGCGGTTACCGGGTGACCGCCTCGAGCGGCCGCGCCGCAACGGAGGGCGACTATCTGACGCGCCTGGGCGCATCCGCCGTCATTGATCGAGCCGAACTCGGCGAACCGGGCCGACCCATGCAGAAGCAGCGCTGGGCCGGGGCGATCGACTCGGTCGGCAGCAACACGCTCGCGAACGTGCTCGCACAGACCAACTACGGTGGCGCAGTCGCCGCGTGCGGGCTCGCCCAGGGCGCCGACCTGCCGGCCACCGTGCTGCCGTTCATCCTGCGCGCGGTCACCCTGGCCGGCGTCAACTCGGTGGATGCCCCGCTGCCGCTACGGCAGCTAGCCTGGCGCACGTTGGCCGCCGAACTCGACCTCGTGCTGCTCGACGAGCTGACGACCATCATCCCCTTGGCGGATGCGTTCGGCCGGGCCGACGACATCCTGGCCGGCCACGTACGCGGACGCACCGTCGTGGATGTGCGCGCCTAACCGCCATAGATCGGTCGCAGCGCAATAGGCTGACCGCATGATCATCATCGCGGTATTGGTCATCGCCCTGGCGGCAGCGCTGCACGTGGGTATCTTCCTTATGGAGAGCGTCGGCTGGTCACGCCCCGCCGTGTGGAAGCGGTTCGGGGTTGCCAACCAGGAAGCCGCGGAGATCACGAAGCCGCTCGCCTACAATCAGGGCTTCTACAACCTGTTCCTGGCAATCGGCGCGATCGTCGGCGTGATCCTGTTCGGCTTCGGCATGCACGACGCCGGAATGGCGCTGATCGTCTTGACGATGGCGAGCATGGCCCTGGCGGCACTCGTGCTGATCACCACCGGCAAGGGCTTCATTCGCGCGGCGCTGATCCAAGGCCTGCTGCCGCTCGCCGGCCTGGTGCTGATCTTCCTGGCGTAACCGCCCCTGCGTCACCTGCCCGACGCGAGCCGCCCGACGCGACCCACCCGACGCGACCCGCCCGACGGCGTCACGCTGCACCGTGCTTTGAACGCAAGCCCGGACCCGCAAGCGCTTTCCGATCCGGGCTTGCGCGCAATCTCCGGGCCACCGCAAAGCGTGCCCACACAATGCAGGCCCGCCGCACGGGCGGCCGTCGGCTACCGCGGCAGCAGGTCGTCGGCGAGGTGCTCCGGGACGAAGCCGCGCCCGACGATCCGTGCGGCCAATCGTTGCACGACGGGCATCGCTGCTGCAAGCGCAAGACCGGTCGCACGCGGAACCGGATCGGGCAGGATGGCGCCGCCCCCGGGTTTCGCGAAACTGGCGTGCGCCTCGATCTGAAGCGCCTGCATGCGGCGGATCGCCCGCATCCGGCGATTCTGGATGCCCGCGCAATCCTCGTCGATCGCCGCCGCACTAGCGCCGAAGCGCAGCGGCCGCACGAGCGCGTTGGCGGTTGCGACGGCATCCTGAATCGCATAGTTCACGCCAACGCCGAACGCGGGCGACATTGCGTGCGCGGCGTCTCCGATCAGCAGCATGCCTGGCAGGTGCCACGTGGCAAGACGGTTGATCTGCACGGAGAGCGGCTTGACCTGATCCCAATGCGTGACGGTGTCAAGCACCGACTCGAGGAACGGTGCAGTGGAGCTGACGGCCGCGCGGAACGCCGTCAGGCCGCCCTGCCGCAGAGCAGCGAACCCGCCCTTGGGAATGACGAACCCGACCTGCACATAGTCGCCGCGCGGGATCGTGATGAGGAGGGCCTTCTCGTCGAGGTACGCCAGCGTGTCCGGCAGCTCGGCATCGGGCTTCGGCACCCGGAACCAGAGCACGTCGACGGGCGCGCCGAAATCCTGCGGCACGAGGCCGGCCGCATCGCGCAGCGTTGACGAGCGGCCGTCGCAGGCGACGGTGAGCCGAGCGCGGATCTCGAGCGGGCCATCCGAATCGGTAGCGGTTTGCCCAACGGCGCTGACGCCCGCAATGACGCCACCGGTGCCCGCATCGCGGATGAGCCCGGTCGCCTCGGTGTTCATCAGCAGGTGGAATCCCGGATAAGCCGCAGCCTTGCCGGTCAAGAAGTTCAGAAAATCCCACTGAGGCATGAGCACGAGAAAGTTGTCGGGCGGCGGCAGGCGGCGGAAGTCGATGGGATGCAGGCGATGACCGTTGACGACGGCGTCGAGGGTGGTGACCTCGTTGTGCGGCAGGGCCAGGAATTCGCGCCGCCAGCCGAGCTCGCCGAGCAGGCCGAGCGTGGACGGATGGATAGTGTCGCCGCGGAAATCACGAAAGAAATCCGCGTGCTTCTCGAGCACGGCGACTTCAAGGCCCGCCCGCGCCAACAGCAGGCCGAGCATGATCCCGGCCGGTCCACCGCCTGCGATGCAGCAGTCCACCTCGAGTTGTTTCATCAGACCGCCGATCGCTAGAAGGGGCCGCTGACAGAAAGCTACTACAACGAAGGGTTACGCGGAGCTTTGGGCGGGTCAGAAAGTTGCGTCGGCTTCGGCGGCAGCGGGGTCGGCCGGATCGATTCGCAGGGCTTCGACAAGCCCTGCGGCGTGCGGTGTAGAGACGATGATCCGCGAGAAACGGCCGTCGCCGGTCTCGGCGGTCGGCTCGAGCTCGATCACGACGGCGGAGCGCTGTTTGCCCTTGACAAGCAGAAAATCGGTGCCCCCGTGGAACTTCCAGCAACCTATCGCCAGTGCCAGCGGAATGTTCGTGCCCGGCGACGGGACTCCTCGAATCCAAACCCACGGATCTTCGGTGATCTGGGCCGAGCGGATGTCGTCGCGCGCCACGACGAGATCGCTTGCGCGTAACGCAAGCACCTTCTCCGCTCTCGTCAGGTGGATCTCGAGCCTGTCGCGGTGCACGTGGAGATCGGCCATGACACTAGTCTGCCTGGTTTCACCTGAGCAGGCGCTGGCGAAAGGCCACAATGCGGTAACCGTTTCTTCACTGCATTCACAACATTTCGTGACCATCCCGTCATCGGCATGTATCTTGTTCTCGTGGCAGACCAACGGCGTACTCCCGGTTCGCAGACTTCACTTCGTGAAGCCAACCGTGGTCGAATCGTCGACGCTGTCAAAAAACACGGCGGGTTGACCCAGGTTGAATTGGCTGGGACCACAGGCCTTTCGCCCGCGACCGTTTCGAACATCGTGAAGGAACTCGTGGGCGTCGGCACGCTCCACACCGCCCCCAGTACGCGCAGCGGCAGACGTGCTCAATATGTGACGCTCGCACACGCGCTCGGCCTCGTCGTGGGCGTGCACTTTTCGACCCGACACATGCGTATTGCACTCACCGACGTCGCCCACACCATCCTCGCCGAACAGCACATGCCGCTCGCCCGTGACCACCGCGCCGACAATGAGTTGGACAAGACCGCCATGCTCATCGCGGACCTGCTCGAATCCGTCGACGCGCACCGAGACGACGTGCTCGCTGTGGGCATCGCCCTTCCCGCTCCGCTCAGCCGGGCGAACGGCACGACCGCTCGAAGCGGCATCATGCGCGGCTGGGACGGCATCAACGTCGCCGATGTCATGCGGTCGCGCATTCAGCGGCCTGTATTTGTGGACAACTCGTCCAACCTCGCCGCCCTGGCCGAACTTCGCCTGGGTGCTGCGCGCGGAAAGTCCGACTTCGTGCTGGTCGACGTGGGTGACGGCATCGGATCCGGCATCGTGATCGGTGGTCGCGTCATCCGCGGGCACAGCGGAGCGGCGGGCGAATTCGGCCACATGACGATCCGCGAGGGCGGGCCACTGTGCCGGTGCGGCAATCGCGGTTGTTTGGAGGCGATCGCAGGCGGACCGGCCATCCTCGACAAGCTGCGCGAACAGCATCCCAGCTTCAAGCTGAGCGATCTTGTGGTGCGCGCCATGTCTGGCGACTCCGAGTGCATCAGGGCAATCGCCGACGCGGGGAGACACATCGGGGTGGCTGCCGGCAACCTCTGCAATCTGCTCGACCCGGAGCGGATCGTTGTCGGCGGCGAGCTTGCTCGGGCCGGTGAGATCCTACTCGGCCCACTGCGCTACGCCGTCGAAAATGCCCTTATTGTCGGCTTCGACGCAATGCCCGACATCGTGCAAACGCAGCTTGGCGACCGTGCCGCAACCATGGGCGCGGTGTTGCACGCCATCGATCAGATCGCCATAGGCGCCACCTGACCACCATGGGCCCGCGAAAGTCGCAACCAGCTTGTTACCAAAACCTTGAGTTCAATACTTGACGCCAAGTCAGTGAACTGTCATGCTCATGCCAGCCGCCAAAGTGGGCGGCTTTCGAATCGGAGGTTTTTCAATGAAGATCGCCACCACGAGAGCGGTCATCGCCACGGCCGCGATCCTGCTCACAGCCGGCACACTCACAGCTTGTTCGAACGGAGCCGGATCAGGATCCGGCTCCACGAGCACAACGGGTGCATCGACGGCGAAGATCGGCCTACTCCTGCCCGACTCCGTGACAGCGCGGTATGCGAACGCAGACCGGCCGTACTTCACGGCGAAGATCAAGGCCCTGTGCCCGAACTGCACCGTTCTGTATGCGAATGCAGACGCGGACGCAGCAAAGCAACAGCAGCAGGCAGAGTCAATGCTCACCCAGGGCGCAAAGGTGCTCGTCATCAGTGCACAGGACGGTAAGGCAGCGGCCACCATTGTCAGCGAGGCGAAGGCCAAGAACGTGCCGGTCATCTCGTACGACCGCCTGATCGACAGCCCCGACTCCGCCGCCTACATCTCTTTCGACAATGAGAAGGTCGGCGAACTGCAGGGCACTGCACTGGTCGAGAAGCTGAAGTCGGACGGCGTCGCGCCGGGTGACGGCGGCATCCTCATGGTCAACGGCTCGCCGACAGACAACAACGCCACGCTCTTCAAGGCCGGTGCACACAAGATGATCGACCCGAGCGGCTACAAGGTGCTCGCCGAGTTCTCGACTCCCGACTGGGATCCGGCACAGGCTCAGAACTGGGTCGCCGGCCAGATCTCGCAGTTCGGCGCCAAGATCAAGGCGGTATACGCGGCTAACGATGGTACCGGCGGTGGCGCGATCGCGGCACTGCAGGCTGCCGGAGTCAAGCCGGTTCCGCCGGTGACCGGACAGGATGCACAGCTCACGGGCATCCAGAACATCCTCGCCGGAACGCAGTACATGACGGTGTACAAGGCGATCAAGCCCGAGGCGGAGCAGGCGGCTCAAATGGCCATCGACCTCGTCAACGGCAAGAAGCTCGCGACAACCGTCACGGTCAACACTGCCAGCGGCGCGGCGATCCCGTCCGTCTTGCTGACACCCGTGGCCGTCACGGTGAAGAACATCGAGAGCACGGTCGTGAAGGACGGCTTCCTGACCGCAGCGCAGATCTGCACGGCCGCCTACGCAGCCGCCTGTACTGCGAACGGAATTCAGTAGTCGAAAAACCGACGCACCCGGCCGGAAGCCGCCATGGCTTCCGGCCGGGTCTACCTTCGCTTTAGGCACGAAGAAATTCAAAGGAGAAATCGTGACGATGGAATCCCCTGTTGGTTCGACGGCAACACTCGACAGCGAACCTGTGCTGTCACTGCGCGGGGTGTCCAAGGGATTCGGCGCCGTGCAAGCACTCACCGACATCGACCTCGATATCTATCCCCGCGAAGTTGTCGCCATCGTCGGCGACAACGGCGCAGGCAAGTCGACGCTGGTCAAGGTGCTTGCCGGAGTCCACGCGCAGGATTCCGGAACCATTACGTTCGAGGGCAACCCGGTCGAGATCCCTTCACCGTCGGCTGCCCAAGCGCTGGGGATCGCCACGGTGTTCCAGGACCTCGCACTGTGCGACAACCTGGACGTGGTTTCCAACCTCTTTCTCGGCCGCGAAATCACCCACGGAACGCTCAATGAGGAAGAGATGGAAAAGCGCTCGTGGGAGCTGCTGCGCCAATTGTCTGCGAAGATTCCATCGGTGCGCATCGCGGTCGCATCGCTATCCGGCGGGCAGCGCCAGACAGTCGCGATCGCCCGTTCACTGGTCGGCAATCCCAGCGTCATTCTTCTCGATGAGCCCACAGCGGCACTCGGTGTCGCGCAGACCGCCGAGGTGCTCAACCTCGTTGAGCGGCTCCGCGAGAACGGTCTCGGCGTCGTCTTGATCAGCCACAACATGGCTGACGTGCAGGCGGTCGCTGATCGCGTCGTGGTGCTGCGGCTCGGCCGCAACAACGGAGTCTTCCGGGTTCCCGACGTGAGCTACGAAGACATCATCGCCGCGATCACCGGCGCGACAGACAATGCAGTCACCCGCCGCGCCGAAGCACATCTCACCGAATCCGCCGAACGGTTGCCGCTTGATCCGGGCATCAATCACCCGACTTCCGATCCCGAGTCCGCGGATCCGTCCGAGGAAGGCACACGCGCATGACTCTCTCTGGCCCCAGCACAGAAACTCCCGCCACGCTCGCCGCGGACCTGCAGGATGAGCGGCTGATCCGCTCCGAAGGCGTTCGCGGCATCCTGCAGTCGATGCGCCTGCGCGTGCGCGGTGGCGACCTCGGCTCGTGGCCGGTGGTGATCGGCCTGGTTGTCATCTGGGCGATCTTCCAGATCCTGAACCCGATCTTCCTTTCAGCGGACAACCTGATCAACCTCAGCAAGCAGTGTGCGGCTATCGGCACGATTTCGATCGGCATTGTGCTCGTGCTGCTGCTCGGCGAAATCGACCTGTCTGTCGGTTCGGTTGCCGGTGTGGCCTCGGCCATTCTCGGCATCGGGATGATCAATCTGCACTGGCCGATCGTGGTCGCGATCCTCGTCGCTCTCGCTGCTGGCCTCTTGATCGGACTCCTCTACGGCGTCCTATTGACACGTTTCGGTGTCCCAAGCTTCGTGAGTACGCTGGCCGGCCTACTCGGGTTCCTGGGTTTGCAACTCTGGATCCTCGGACCGCTCGGCTCGGTCAATATCCCGTTCACCAGCTGGATAGTGCAATTCGCGAACGGCTGGTTCCTGCCACCATGGGCCGCATACGCGATTGCCATCCTCGCCGGAGTCGCCATGTTGGTTTCCGACCTGCGACGCTCGAGACGCCGGGCTCGCGCGGGACTGTCGACCGGGTCGCGTGTTTTCACAATCGTCAAAGCAGTCGTGCTCGCGGTCGTGCTGGTCGCGATCGCTGCGTACTTCGCGACCGACCGCGGCACCAGCGTGATGTTCGTGTTCTTCATCCTGCTGGTCGTCCTGATGAACTTCCTCCTCACCCGCACGAGGTGGGGCCGCGCAGTCTTCGCAGTTGGCGGCAACGAGGAAGCCGCACGCCGCGCGGGCATCAAGGTCACCCGCATCTACATCTCGGTCTTCATGCTGTGCTCGATGTTCGCGATCATCGGCGGCATCCTCTTGACTGCGACGCTGTCCTCGGCAAGTTCGCAGTCAGGAACCGGCGACGTGAATCTTAATGCAATCGCCGCGGCGGTAATCGGCGGAACGAGCCTATTCGGTGGTCGAGGCAGTGCCTGGGCGGCCCTGCTCGGCATCGTCGTGATCCAGTCGATCTCGAGCGGCCTGACGCTTCTGAGCCTGGATGCTTCGGTGCGCTTCATGATTACCGGCGCCGTGCTACTGCTCGCGGTCGTCATCGACTCGCTGTCGAGACGCTCCCGCGCCAGCCACGGCCAGGCCTAGCTGCCTCGGTCTGTCCGACGAGCGACGGCCCAACGGACGAACGCTACTCGAATGGTCGAGCGTGCATGCCTAGGCACCCACACTCAACCACTTCACCCGCGCTCGTCCGTTTCGGCCACGCTCGACAGATGCGCCCCAGCTGTCGACCGACCGACTCTCGCATCGTCGGAGAATACTGCAGGCGAACTCAGGCAGGGCGAGCGGATGCCGCGGCGCGGGCCGCCGCGGGCAGCGCGTCCAGGATGCGGTTCACCGCCGCATCGTCGTGCGCAGCCGTGACGAACCAGGCCTCGAACACGCTCGGCGGAAGCGCCACTCCTGCGTCGAGCATCGCGTGGAAGAACGGGCCGTAGCGGAACGCATCCTGCGCCTGAACACCGGCGTAGTCGATCGCGGGCCGCTCACAGAACTGCACGCTGAACAGGTTGCCTGCGTGCGACATGTGGTGCGCAACCCCGGCCGCGCGAAGCGCATCGGACGTCGCCTCGGAAATCGCCGCAGCGACCTCATCGAGCCGTGCGTACACGGCAGCATTCGCCGCCTTCAACGTGGCGATTCCCGCCGCGACGGCGATCGGATTGCCGGAGAGCGTGCCCGCTTGATAGACCGGGCCGACAGGAGCCAGATACTCCATGATTTCGCGTCGCCCGCCGAGCGCGGCCAGCGGCATCCCGCCACCGATGACCTTGCCGAGCGTGACCAGATCGGACAGATAGGGCGAAGGGCCAATCGTCTGAGGTTCGCCGTCTGGCCCGGGCTGTGCGAACTCGCGCACACCGTCGATCCCGAGATTCTGCCAGCACCACATCTCGAGCCCCCACCAGCCGGCCGGGCCGACCCGGAAGCCGGTCAAGACTTCGTCGAGAATGACCAACGCCCCGTGTTCGTGCGCGATCGTCACCAGAAACTCATTGAATCCCGGCTCCGGATGCACGACGCCCATGTTTGCGGCGGCAGCCTCGACGATGACCGCCGCGATGTGGTCCCCGTGCTCTGCGAACACGGCCTGCACAGCCGACCGATCGTTGTACGGAATCACCAGCGTCTGGGCAGCCGTCTCGGCCGTAACCCCGGCGGATGCCGGCAGTGCCAACGTGGCCAGCCCGCTTCCGGCGTCGGCGAGCAGCCCGTCGGAGTGGCCGTGATAGTGGCCGGCAAACTTGACGATCAGGGTTCGGCCGGTGAAGCCGCGTGCGAGCCGAATCGCCGTCATGGTCGCTTCTGTGCCGGTCGAAACGAGCCGCAGCTCGTCGATCAGCTGCAGGTCGTTCGGCAGGTCGGTCAGCAGTTCGCCGAGGTTTCTTGCCGTCGTGTCGGACGGAACCTCAGGCAGCACGCGTTCGCCATCCCAGCGCGGGCCGGTCAGTCGATCGATCACAAGCTCGGCTAGCTCGGTCTCGCCCGGCGTCGACGCGCCAAACGACAGGCCCCGCGATGCGGCATCCTGCACCGCCTCCACCACGGCAGGATGCGCATGCCCGAGAATGGCGGGACCCCACGACGCGACGAGGTCCACGTATTCGCGACCGTCGGCATCCGTGATGTACGGTCCGCGCGCGGAAACCACGAAGCGGGGCGTGCCGCCGACCGACTGGTACGCCCGCACCGGCGAGTTCACGCCGCCGGGGATCACGCGCTGGGCTCGGGCGAAAAGTTCGTCGTTGGCACTCATTTTAGGCTTCCGCCGTTCGACAAGCTCAGGGACCGGGCCATTTCGAGCGCCCAGTAGGTGAGGATCGCATCCGCGCCCGCACGCTTGACGCCGATCAGCGACTCATGGATCGCTCGCTCACGGTCGATCCAACCGTGAGCCGCCGCCGCCTCGATCATCGAGTATTCGCCGGAAACCTGATACGCCCAGACCGGCACGTCGCTCATCGCGGCCACATCAGCCAAGACATCGAGATAGCTCATCGCGGGCTTGACCATGAGGATGTCCGCACCCTCTTCGAGATCAAGCGTCGCCTCGCGCAGGCCCTCGCGTCGGTTGGCCGGGTCTTGCTGGTAGCTGCGCCGATCGCCGTCGAGTTGCGAATCGACGGCTTCACGGAACGGCCCGTAGAAGCTCGATGCGTACTTCGCGGCATAGGCGAGGATGGCGGTGTGGGTGTGGCCGGATGCGTCGAGCGCGTCACGCACCGCAGCCACCTGGCCGTCCATCATGCCGGAGAGTCCAAGCAGGTGAGAACCGGCATCCGCCTGAGCGATTGCCATATCGCGGTATCGCTCGAGGGTGGCGTCGTTGTCGACAGCACCGGCGGAATCCAGCACCCCGCAGTGTCCGTGGTCGGTGAACTCGTCCAGGCACAGATCGGTCTGCACAACGATCGCGTCGCCGACCTCTGCGACCACCGCGCGCGTCGCGACATTCAGGATGCCGTCCGGGTCGCTCGCTGCGCTCCCGATCGCGTCGCGCGTCTCGGGCACGCCGAACAACATGATGCCGCCAAGTCCGGCGGTGGCAGCGTCCGCGGCCACGCGCCGTAGCGAACCCAGACTGTGCTGTACGACGCCGGGCATGGACTGCAGCGGCAGCGGATCCTGAAGACCCTCGCGCACGAACACCGGCAGGATCAGTTCCGCCGGGTGCAGGCGGGTCTCTGCGGTGAGGCGACGCATGGCTGCTGTGCTGCGAAGTCGGCGGGGGCGAACGGTCGGATGGAGAATGTCACTCACTTGAATCAGCCTACGCTGCCCGGCTGGGCATCCGAGGGCCAGAGAAATTCGTTCCTCAGCTCAACCGCGAACCGCGCGCACCCGCCGCAGCGACGACCGCACCGATCAGCGAACCGGCGCTGCGTTCTGCAGCCACGACATCGACGCGCAGACCGACCGCTGCGGCATCCTTAGCGGTGCGCGGACCGATCGCGGCCACGAGGGTGCCCTCCGGCACCGGTCCCAGCTGGCGCTGCACCTGTTCTGCAACGCTCCCGGAGGTGACCAGAATGGCCTGAAACCGGCCATCGGCCACCTCGCGCACGACCTGGTCCCGCACCGCCACGCCGACCGTTCGATAGGCGATGACGGATGAGACGTTGTGCCCGATCCTTTTGAGACCGTCGGTCAGCAACGGCTTCGCGATCGCCGACCGCAAGGTCAGGATGCGCAGCGGCACGATGCCGTGCGTCGCAGCCTCCCACTCGGTCAGCAGACCGCGTGCCGAATTGTCCTCCGCCGGAACGAGATCGACTTTGTAGCCGGCGGCGATCAGGGCCGCTGCCGTCGTCTCGCCCACCGCGGCGATGCGGGTCGTCGCGGGAACGACCGCTCGCCAGGCCGACAGCACGTCGACGGTTGTCGCGCTCGTGATCGTCATCCAATCGAACGCGCCGGAAGCGAGCGCGTTCAACGCCGCCTGCAGCGTAGGAGCGTCGTCCGTCGGTGCGAAGTTGATCATCGCCGCGACGACGGGGGACGCACCGCGTTCCCTCAGCGCAGCGGCAACGGAATCGCCCCACGGCCCGCCGCGCGGAACCAGCACTCGCCAGCCGGCCAGCGGCTTCTGGGCATTGCGCGCGATCGGCACGGGCCCGGTCGCCGCAGAGTGTCCGCGGCATCCCGAACTCTGCTCGTCGTACTCGGTCATGATCATGACGCGCTTCCCGGTGAACTCGACAGCGATGGCGCCAACTCGGCGGCGCCGGCCTCGAGCAGCTCGGTGACGACGCGCGCCGACACGTCGCGCGCGGCATCCAGAAGCGCAGGCAGTGTGGTCGCATCGGGGGTCGCGGCGTGCGAGCTGGTGATCCGTTCGGTGCCGTCCGGCTTGTACACCGTCGCGGTCAGGAAGAAGATGCCATCGTCGAACTGGGCGGTCGTTCCGATCGGGGCGGAGCATCCGGCGTTCAGCCCGGCCAGCACCAGCCGCTCGGCGGTCGCGCACGCATTCGTCGTCACGTGATTCACGGACTTCAGCGCCGTCGCCAACACGCCTCGCCCGTGCTCGTCGCCGTCGCGCACCTCGATCGCCAGGGCACCCTGCCCCGGAGCGGTCGGCCAGTCCGAGAGCGAGAACGTGTCGGTCGCAGCATCCGCCCGCCCAAGTCGGCCGAGGCCCGCCGCGGCGAGGATGATCGCATCGAGGGCATCCGCATCCGTCGCGTCGAGGTCGAAGACACGGCCGAGCCGGGTGTCGACGTTGCCGCGGATGTCGACGACCTCGACATCCGGGCGGGTATGACGCAGTTGCGCAATCCGCCGCGGTGAACCGGTGCCGACCCGTGCGCCCGTGGGCAAAGCGGCCAACGTCAGCTCATCGCGCGCGCAGAGCACGTCGCGGGCATCTGCTCGCCGTGGGATCGCACCGATGACCAGACCCGGCACTGCAACAGTCGGCAAGTCTTTGAGCGAGTGCACGACGGCATCGCAACGGTCCTCCAGCAGCGCATCGCGCAACGCACTGGCGAATACTCCCGTGCCGCCGAGAGCGGAGAGGGACTCACGCGAGGTGTCCCCATGCGTCGTGACGGTGACCAATTCGATCTCGCATCCGGATGCCGCGCCCAGCGCCTTCGCGATCGCACGCGTCTGCGCGAGCGCGAGCGCGCTTCCGCGGGTTCCGATGCGCAGCACGTCGGTCATGATGCCCGGGACCCTTCTCGGGAGTGTGCTCGGGACTCTTCTCGCGACGGGGCACGTGTGCCGACCGTTGCGTGATCCGGCCACGGGCCGAGCGCGGTCAGGTGCGGTCGTTCGGCATCGGGTACGTCGTTCAGCCGTTCCAGAATCAGGTCGACGAGCCCGGAGACGAAGGCGGGGTGCGTTCCGGGCGTCGGCACGCGCTCTGCACGGATGCCGTGACCCGCGGCGGTCCGCTTCGCTTCGTTGTCGAGATCCCAGAGCACCTCCATGTGGTCGCTGACGAAACCGAACGGCACGATAACGACGGCCTTCACGCCGCCGTCTGCGGCGAGCTCGTCGATTGCGTCATTGATGTCCGGCTCGAGCCACGGCGTCTGCGGGGACCCTGATCGTGACTGGTAGGCGAGGGACCAGGACATCCCGGGAGCCGCGTCACGGGCGATGACCTCTGCCACGGCACGATGCTGGGCGACGTAGGCGCCGCCCCGTCCGAACTGGGCTCCGGACTCTGTTCCGGATGCGTCTGCCGCCGCGGTCGGAATCGAGTGCGTCACGAACAGGAGGTGCACGGCATCCGCCGGCACGGCATCCGCTGCGCTTGTATCGGCGGTGAGCCGGCCGACGGCCGCGCGCACGCCTTCGATCAACGGCGTGACGAAGCCCGGGTGGTCGAAGAACTCGCGCACGCGATCGATCGTGACGACGTGGACGAGCGCCGTGTCGGCGAGCGCGTTCTCGAAGTCCTCGCGGTACTGGCCAACGCCGGAGTACGACGTGTACGCGCTTGTGACGAGGGCGAGCAGGCGATGGTGGCCGGCCGCGTGCGCCTCACGTACGGTGTCCGCAAAGTAGGGCGCCCAGTTGCGATTGCCCCAGTACACGGGCAGTTCGATGCCACGCCGGGCGAGTTCGGCCTCAAGCGCGGTCTTCAGCGCGCGATTCTGCGCGTTGATCGGGCTCACTCCGCCAAAGTGCCGGTAGTGCGTTGCGACCTCTTCGAGGCGCTCATCCGGGATGCCGCGACCGCGCGTCACGTTGCGCAAAAACGGGATGACGTCATCCTGCCCTTCGGGACCGCCGAAGCTGGCCAGCAGAATCGCGTCGAAATCGGTCACTGCAGAATCTCCGGGATCTCCGCCGTTTCGACACGGCGCCCGGTGAAGAACGGGATTTCCTCGCGCACGTGCAGGCGGGCATCCACCGCACGCAGATCGCGCATCAGGTCGACAAGATCGGTCAGTTCGTCGGATTCCAACGGCACGATCCACTCATAGTCACCAAGGGCGAACGCAGCAACGGTGTTCGAGAGCACCGAGCGATATGCAGCACCACGGCGACCGTGTTCGGAGAGCATCCGACTCCGATCCTCCGGCGGCAGCAGATACCAGTCGTATGAGCGCACGAACGGGTAGACCGCCAGCCAGCCTTTCGGCTGCGTATCGCGCAGGAAGGCGGGCACGTGCGACTTGTTGAACTCGGCGCCGCGATGCACGCCCATCGCGTTCCAGACCGGCAGAAGCGCCTTGAGCAGTTGGGCGCGGCGCAGCTGCCGGATGCCCCACTGCAGAGTCTCCGCGACGGGGCCGTGCATCCACACCATCAGGTCGGCGTCGGCCCGCAGGCCAGATACATCATAGAAACCGCGGATGGTCACACCCTCGTCTTCAACGGAGCGCACGATCGCGTCGAGCTGGGAAACGGCTTCTGGGACATCGCGGCCGTCGAGATCGTCCGGGTTCGACGGGTCGCGCCGGAACACGGCCCAGAGCGTATAGCCGTCGGGCTGTTCTGTCGAGGGCTGTTCTGTTTGGGGCTGTTCTGTGGGATCCGTGGGGATCAGTCGGGCTGTGGGGGTGTGGTGTGCAATTACTGCCGGATCGGCAGCCGGGTTCGTCATACCTGACAGTCTCCCTCTAGATCGTCGCGAGAGCAAAAGCGCAAGTCGGGTGCGCGCGGCCGGCCGCGCGTCGTCGGTGTCGCGTTGGTGACCCCGCTATGTTCCGGCTGCATCCCGCCCGAGAATAAACCGGCGTGTCGCGGTGTTGTAGTGGTCGTGAAGACTCAACGAAACCGGGCGGCGGCTGCCGCCCCGCACGTGGCACGCGCCGGCGCGCATGTCGATGAGTCGGTGTTGCGCGCTTTCGAAGCGGACGCCCGCCTTCTTGTCGCGTTCCCGTGGGCACGGAGCCTGACCCGCGAAGAACGTGCGGAGTTCGCGGACGAGCTCGCCCATCATCCGGTCGAGATGACCAACAGCGCAATCGAAGAGTTGCTGGTCACCTGGCATGCCCGCGCCGATGCGGCGCGCACTCGCCAACCCGGCAGCGCCGAACGCCGGCGCGCCGCGTAGGCGGGAGCGGAACCCGTGACGGAGTGTGTTACGCCGCGGGGGTCGCGAGAACCTCGTCGAGTGCTGCGGCTGCGTCGCCGCCGGTACCCTTGAGCGCGAGCGCAAGCTCGGACTCGAGGATCTGACGGGCCTTGAGCAGCATCCGCTTCTCACCGGCGGAAACGCCGCCACTGTTCTCACGGCGCCACAGGTCGCGCACGACCTCTGCAACGCGGATGACGCTGCCGCTGGCCATTTTTTCCTGGTTCGCCTTGTAGCGGCGGGACCAGTTCGTGGGCTCTTCGACGACGTCGGCGCGCAGCACGCCGTAGACCTCTGAGACACCTTCGCTGTCGATCACGTCGCGCACACCGACCAGTTCGAAGTTGTCGACGGGCAGCTGAATGGTCAGTTCACTGGTGTGAACGTGCAGCGTGATGTATGTCTTCTCCTCGCCCTTGACCTTCTTGATCGCCTTGCCCGTGACGGTCACAGCACCGTGATGCGGGTAGACCAGAGTTTCACCAATTTCGAGAATCATGCATCTTCACTTTCGTTGTTTCGGTCGTCGACGCGGGATCGCCGCATCGAAGGGGGTGCGCGCCGATCGCTAGTCGGCGGGAGGGAGAAGCCGTGGGGGTAAGAGCCACCGCGGCAGCAAAGCCACAAGTTGTTCGACGAGTTCGTCGTCGGACATACTGATCGATCCGTCCAGCCATTCGCGGATCAGCGCAATGGCGCCGCCGGCCGCGTATGTTGCGACAGTTTCGAGGTGCACGCCATCCGGAATCTTGGTTCGTTCGACGAAGGTGAGCGGCTCGGCAATCGTGAGCACGAGGGAACGGGCGTACGCAGCGACGGCGTCATCGTAGGCTTTGCGCATCGGCGGCAGCGTCAACGTACTCTGGTAGACGGAATAGTGATCGACGATGTGGGCGACCAACTGCCGGTAACCGCGGCGCGCGGTCTTATCGGATGCCTCACCTGCGATTCGCAGATCGGCGTTAGGCGCACCCGGCTCGGCAAAGGTGGCCTGCAGGAACGCCACAGCCAACTCGTCGATGTCGCTGAAGTGCGCATAGAACGTGCTGCGGCTGATCTTGGCCACCCGCACGATGTCGCTCACGTTCAGGGCCTCCGCGTTCGTCACTCCGGAGTGCAACGCCTTGGAATGCTCCGACGTTTTGGAACGCTCCAGTGTTTTGGAACGCTCAGTCGCTAACGTCTGCACTGCTCCGAAGATCTGATCCCTGGTGCGCTGCGCCCGAGGGTCGCCCGACGGCCGCTCCACCAGACGGAGTTTCCCCCGAGAAGAGGGCACAGACGAACGATTCACTGCGTTCATTCTATCACATTTCGCACACGTGTGCGAGAAATGCCGGGTCGCTAGCGGTGGCGGAGCCTGCTCACCACGATCCAACCGGCGGCACCGACTGCGGCGATCGCCACGACCGTCAGTGCTACGGATGCCAGCGGATAGTCCTCGCGCAACACCCGGATCGCACGCTTGGCACGCCGCGGAATGTTCACTTTGTCTTCGATGGCGTTGAGCGTCTCAACGAGTTCAGCCCGCGCCTTCGCGACCTCGGTCACTCGATCAGCGGTCATATTTGCCCATCCCCTTGATCGCGTTGAGGTCTTCCTTCACGCCGGCGACCGTTTCCGCGGGCACAAGCGGCGGGATCTTCTTGAAAGACGCCACCGCGATGAGCACCAGGATGACGACGATCACCAACAGTGCGCCTGCAACGATCAGCGCTGCGAGCCAGCCGGGGAAGACGACGGACAGGCCAAGCACCGCTGCAGCGATCAGCACTGCCAGCACGAAGAACAGCAGAAGCAGCGCGACGACGATCAGCCCTATGCCGATGCCGGCATGTATCGCCTTCTTCTTCAGCGCGGTCGTGAATTGGGCCAATTCCGCCTTCGCCAACGCGACGAGCAGGCCAGGCAATTCGCGGATCAGCGCGACGAGTGAGCGCGATCCCTTCGGGTCTGCGCCCTTGCGGGGGGCGCTCTTCGCGCCTGAACCTGCCGCTGTGCCTGTGGAGCCTACGCCTGTCGAACCTGCGCCCGTCGAACCTGGGTCAGCTGTCATGTCTCTCACCGTTCTCTCAGTGCTGCTCACATCTCAGCGTCAGCCGACGGTGTCTTCTTTGCTGCGGGCCGCTTGGACGCCGGTTTCTTGGACGCCGCCGGAGCAGTTGCCGGCTTCTCGGAGGTCGGTTGCGGCGCGGCGGGCCGCGGCGCAGCATCCTTCGTCCGTCCTGAGATGCCGGCGAACGCCTTTTTCGCCCCGTTGAGCAGTGCCCCGGGAACCTCTCCGACTCTCTGGGCTGCGAAGTCCTGCACCTGGTGCACCTGGTGCTGCACGCCATCGGTCTCCCAAACGGCCTGAGCTGCGCTCTTGATCTGTTCGTATCGCTTACGCCCGGCGCGAGCACCGAACACGTAACCGACTGCCGCCCCCGCGACGAAGAGAAGTTTGCCCTTCATGGTGACCCCGTTCGTCAGTCCTTTTCGGTCAATAGCCTCCAGCGTAGCCCCCGCACGCGGGCCGCCGCCTCCTTCGCGTCGGGAACTACGGATGCCAGCCCAGTGCCGGCCAGCCACGATCCCGTGACCTCGAGTCCGTCAACGGCCTCGACCCGGGAGCGCATTTCCGCGACGCGGTCGCGCTGACCGATGACGGCATGGGGAAGCGCCGAAACCCAGCGCGTGCGCGCGAACCCGACGAGCATGGATGCCTGCAACGGCATGTCGAGCAGCGTCGACGCATCGCGCAGGGCGAGTTCGCGGAACTCGTCATCGGTCAGGTCGACGGTCGCTGCGTCCTGGCCGTGATCCTGGCCGTGATCCTGCGCGCGAGTCTGCCCGCGGCCGACTCGTCCGTATGACAGTCGGACGACATGCCGCCCGGGCGCGCCCTGTATGGCAAGTTTCGCGAGCCACGGCCATTTCGCGCTGGCGTGCGTCAGTGCCTTGGCCCCAACGTTCGCTCCCACGGCGACGAGCATGCCGCTCCCGCGTGGTGCTGCGTCAAGAGCGGGCTCATCGAGCACAAGCGTCGCCAGCTCGATCGGCATACCGTGCGGCCAATCGAGGTCGGCCAGCCCAGCCAAGTCGGCCAGTTCGCCGGTTACGCCGGTTACGCCGGTTGATGCTCCGCGCAACAGCGCGAGCGCCTCCGCGGCCGGGGTCGCGAGCAACACCACGTCCGCAGGCAGAGCCTCGCCATCGGCCAGCTCGACCTGCCAGGCGGCCGGCCGTTCGCCCGCTGCGAGGTCATGACTCGGCCCTTCGACAAGCTCGGTGTCCGCCGACGGTGTGGGTTCAGCCGGCGACGCGGCGACGGGCGGCTCTCCACTCGTCGCCGCCGCGATCGCCACCACGCGCACGCCGGTGCGGATCTCGGCACCGCGAGCGCGCGCATCCGCTTCGAGAGTCTCGACGAGCCGGAACATGCCGCCGCGCAGACCCGCGACCGCGGCACCGGGTTTGTCGCCGCCTGCCTTGCCTCCATCCGCCTTGACACCGCCCGCTTTACCGGCGTCCTGCTTCCCACCCGAGCGCAGTTCCGTCACGGCTCCCGAGAGCGAACCCGTTCGCGTGAGTGCCTGGTTGAGTCCCGGTGCTACGGCAGCGACCTCGAGCTCGTCGGGGTCAGCCGAGTACACGCCTGTGGTGACGGGCGCAACGAGTTTCTCGAGCACGGCGGAGCCCATCCGTCGTCGAACGAGTTGGCCGAAGTTCTGCTCGTGTCCGACCTTCATCACCGGCATGAGCCGGTCGAGGTAGGCGCGCAGGGCGCCGCGCCAACCGATGGCGGCGATGACATCCGTCGCGAGCGGCGACCCCGGCACGCCGAGCAGCCCGCCGGCCGGCAGTGGCACGGCTCGATCGGCCAATTGCAGCCAGGCGCCGGCTGGGTTCGGGCTTTCGACCTCGTCGGCGAGGCCGAGCTCCTCGAGCAGTGCTGCAACGTGACCGCCACGTGTGGCGAAGCTTTCCGCACCTGTGTCAATGGGCAGCCCGGCGAGCGTGACGCGCGCAACGGTGCCGCCGACACGATCGGATGCCTCCAGCACCGTCACCTGGAACCCCGGCCGCGCACACTCCCGGGCAGCGATCAGACCGGCGACACCGCCGCCGACGATCACAACCCGGGTGTCGGGCTCAGTGAGCGCCCGATCCAGTGGTTCGCTCACGCGCCGATCCCCGGGATGAATTCGCGACCGGTCGAAGAATCGAGTCCGTGCACGAATTCGGCGAGCCGCGTGAGTACCGCAGGGTCCGTTTCTGGCGGCACCCCATGCCCCAGGTTGAGCACGTGCGATGGCGCGCTCGCACCGCGGGCCAGCACATCGCGCACGTGCGCCTCGAGAACGGGCCACGGCGCATCCAGCACCGCGGGGTCGATGTTGCCCTGCAGCGGAACGACGTGGCCGAGCCGTCGACTTGCCTCGTCGAGCGGAATGCGGTAATCGACACCGATCACGTCTGCACCTACCTCGTGCATCGCCTTCAGCAGTTCGCCGGTGCCCACACCGAAGTGCACGACCGGCACGTTGCGTTGTGTCGGAGCGGCGCCGCTTGCCTCGCCGCGCACCCCATACGTCAGCCCGCGCACCGGCCGCACAGCCCGAGCGGATGCCGGTGCCACCGACCGCACGTAATCCTCCAGCGAGAGCGCCCCGGCCCACGAGTCGAACAATTGGGCTGCGCTCGCTCCGGCGAGCACCTGTGCGCGCAGGAATGCGCCGGTCGTCTCGGCTGACCACTGCATGAGCGCTTGCCAGGCATCCGGATCGGCATGCATGAGCGTGCGTGCACGGATGTGGTCCTTCGACGGCCCGCCCTCGACCAGATACGCGGCGAGGGTGAACGGTGCGCCGGCGAAGCCGATCAGCGGGGTGTCGCCCGTCCCGAATTCGGCGAGCAGGCGCACCGCCTCACGCACACCGGCCTCGACCGGTGCAAGGGCGGCGGGGTCGAGTGTGGGCAGGGCTGCGACATCCGCTGCCGTGCGAATCGGGTGAGTGAAGACCGGGCCTGTGCCGGGGACGATCTCGACGCCGACACCCGCAAGTCGCAACGGAACGACGATGTCACTGAAGAAGATGGCGGCGTCGACGCCGTGTCTGCGCACCGGTTGCACCGTGATCTCGGCCGCGAGCTGAGGGTCGAGGCACGCCTCGAGCATGCTGCTGCCGACGCGAAGCTCCCGGTATTCCGGCAGCGAGCGGCCGGCCTGCCGCATGAACCACACCGGTGTGACCGGCGTGCGCTCCCCCTGGTACGAGCGCACCAGGCGCGTCTGCGCGGTGCGCCCTGAAGCGAGTGGATGCGTCGGGTCGAGTTCGCTCGGGCCTTCGTTGTCGAAGGGGCTGTCCGAGGGGCTATCGAAGGTCATGCACCGATTGTCTCAAATCTCGGCTGAGGGGGTGCTGGTGTGCTCGCCGACGAGAGCGGTGGTGCGTCTTGTCCTCCCCAGGTCGGGTAGGTAGAAGGTATCGTTGCGGCATGGTGCGGCGACGCTTGACCCTCACGGTCGGTGTCAGCGCTGTGCTGGTGCTCCTGGTCGGATGCACCGGGTGGCTGACTAATGTCCCTCAACGGGGACGGTGACAGCGCCGACGGTCTTGCTGCCAATAGTCGCTCGCAGCGTCCAACAGCCGACGCTGGGAACATTGACAATGCTGGGGTGCTGCCCACCGCCGACGCTGGGTACCAACTGCGTAAAGGTGCTCCCTGAGGTCGAACGACCGTGCAGTTCCATCGCCGCGCCGCCCGACTCTGCCACCCACCACAGTATTTTGGTCGTTCTCGTGCTGCTCATCGTCCCGCCCGTTCGCAGCATCGGATCATCGCCCGTGGCATAGAACAGCACGGCGATAAATCGGTCGTTTCCCATCCACGGCGCCCCGAGACTCTGCAACGCCACCGCAGTCGACGATGCGTCACGACCGGGCCTGGCACTGGGCTGACGCCCGGAATGCACTGGACTGACCGCACAATGCCCCGTTGCAACGACCACAGGAGGCCGTGCCGTAGCGACACTACCGCTTGACGACGTCTGCCCTGTGCAAGCGGCTAGCGACAACCCGGCAGCAGCAAGCAGTGAGACAACGGAAATGGAAGCCCTCCGCGCGCGCATGGGGCATGGTACCTCACAACTATCCTCAACGCACCGCCGACTTTCACTCCCCCGGCGCGAGCACCTCGAACGGGGCCACCACAACGACACCAGCTACCGCACGCGCGAGGTCCGCGTCGACGGTGACGAAGACATCCGCCTGCAAATGGGCAACCGCGAGGTACTCTGCTGCGCCAGCCGTGTCGTCCCAGTCGAGCTGCGCGGCCACGCGCCAAGCGACGGCACGCGAGACGCGGTCGCCGAGCAAGCGGATGCGCATGGCGGTGATCCGGTCAAGCTGCGCACGAGCGTCGCTCTCGCTGAGCTCACCGCTGCGAACGGCACGATACAGAATGGACAGCGCATCGGAGCGCAACCGATTCGGCGCCACGAGTTGGTGCTCGCCCGACCGGCGTCCATCGAACACCGTGACACGCTCGCGAACCAGTTGGATGGCGGTGACAGCGTCGATCGCGTATCGCGTCATGAGCGTATTGTGCGCCCCTGCCCGCCGCCGGACAAGGGATCGGAACCAGACAAGGCAGCGCCACCAGACAAGGCAGCGCCAGCAGATAGGGCTCCAGCGACGACCCCGAGCAATTTAAGCCGCTCATAACTCTCTGTGCCGGGCGTGGCGGTGAAGACAAGGAGGGTTTGCCCTTGCTCGGGGTCGAGTAACTGCTGACAGTGCAACTCGAGCACGCCGACCTCGAAGTTCGAGATGCGCTTGTGATAGCCCGCAGCACCACCGACTTCGTGCCGCGCCCACACATCGGCGAATTCCGGGCTCTTGGCCGTCAGTACGTCGACAAGCTCGGCCGCGCGAGATCCCGCGCCCTGCCGTGAGTAGGTGCCTCGCAAGTTCGCAACGAACGTGCGAGCATGCCTGGGCTGGTCCTCGACCGGATACACGTCGCGCGATGCCGGATCGATGAACCACCTGTACACGACGCTGCGAGCCAGCCCGGTGTAGTGGGTCTCGTCGCCGAGCAAAGCAGCGGCGAGCGGTGTCTGATAGAGCGTCTCGCCAAGGTCTGTCATGACCTCCGCAGGAGTGTCCTGCAACCGGTCGAGAATGCGCATGAGCCCAGGACTGATGTGATCGCTGCGATACACCCGCACCGGCGCGTTGCGACCGGCGAGGCGGAACAGGTGGTCGCGTTCGTCGAGGCTCAGGTGCAGTCCACGAGCGATCGCCTGCAGCATCTGCTCGGACGGCTGCGGGCCGCGCCGCTGCTCGAGGCGGCTGTAGTAGTCGACCGACATGTCGCACAGAGCAGCAACCTCTTCACGCCGAAGCCCGTCGGTGCGTCGGCGACTGCCGCGCGGTAGTCCGACATCCTCGGGCTGCAACGCTTCGCGGCGGCGGCGCAGAAAATCGGCCAGTTGGGAACGGTCCATGGGCTCAGTCTCCGTCCTGAAGTCAGCGGCGGACAAGCTCAGGCAGCAAACCGCACACTGACAAGCCGCTCGGATGCCTCCCACAGCCGCTCCGCAGCTCCCCGGTCGCGAAGGCGACTGTACAGTTTCTGTTCCGCCGGTGCGCCGCTCAAATGTCCGAAGCCGGCGGGGCCGTAAAAGCCGCCACCGATCGCGTCAGCGCTCGTCGCAGCGTACAGAGCCGGCAGGGCGGCAGATGCGACGGTGCCGAAAACAAGGCCGCGACGGGAAAGCGCCCGAATCACTCTCACGAGGCCGGTATCCGCGGGCCGACCGAGCTCGGGCCGCGCAGCGAGCAGGTTCGTCGGCGCGATCCCGGGGTGAGAAAGGTTGCTCCGGATGCCCCACCCACCGACCTCGCTGCGCCTCTGCAGTTCGAGAGCGAACAGCCCGACGGCGATCTTCGATTGGCTGTACGCGTCACGACCTTGGTAGTCCTGCTCCCAGTTGAGGTCATCCCAATTGATACCACCCTGGTTTGCGGCAACGCTCGTCTGGCTCGTCACGTGTGCCGTGCCCGCCTGCAACAGCGGCAGCAGTCGCTCGGTCAACGCAAAGTGACCCAGATGATTTGTGCCGAATTGCAGCTCGAACCCGTCCGCGGTGCGTTGCAGGCTCGGCGGGGTCATCACGCCGGCGTTATTGACCAGGATGTTGATCGCCCGCCCTTCGCGCACGAGCTCGTCGGCGAGCGCTACGACCGACCCCAAGGACGCGAGGTCGAGCTGACGAGTCGAGACCTTCGCATCCGGAACGAGCGAGCGGATGCTGTCGGCCGCGGCCGCCCCCTTGGTCGCGTTTCGCACCGGCAGCAGCACCTCGGCGCCGGCTGCGGCGAGGCGTCGGGCGATGACCAAGCCGATGCCGTCGCTGCCGCCTGTTACGACGGCGAGCCTGCCCGCCTGGTCGGGAATGTCAATGTCGATTACACGGGGCATGGGTGCTCTCCTTCTTTTCGCGCGGTGATCGCGCTTCGCTGTAGTGAAGCCAGTTTCGCGCCAACCAAGCAACTGGTTCAGGGCGCTGTTATCCTCGGACTGCGAATCCCCGTATACGCAGTCTGAGCACTATCTCGTAACACGAGGCTCGTAACACGAGGCTCGTAACACGAGGCTGGTAACACAACGGCCAAAACAACGGCTCGATTCGAGGTCAGGGGCACGCGGGCGTAGGCTTCCCCTTGTGCTCCTCTGCTTCACCTCGAATCACCACACCGCCCGATTCGACTTCCTCGAACGGCTCGAGCGGCACGCCGACGCGGTCACCGTAGCGCTGGGCAATTACCCCGAACTGATCGACGGCAGCATCGTGCTGGCCACGTGCAACCGCTTTGAGACCTATCTCGATATCCACGAACAGGGCAACTCAGCCCGAACCGCAGCGATCGAGACCGTCATCGACGCGATCAGCACTGCTTCGCAGATCGCGCCGGAGGAGTTGCGTGAGGCCAGCACCGTGATTGCAGACCACCGTGTCGCACAGCATCTGTTTGCCGTCTCGAGCGGACTGGAATCCATCGTCGTCGGGGAGACCGAAATCGCCGGCCAGGTGCGCCGCGCCCTGCACACCGCGCGTGCTGCGGGCACCGTAACGAGCGACCTCGAGCGACTGTTCCAGAACGCATCTCGCACCTCGCGCGGAGTAAAGAACAACACAGGGATCGCGAGTGCGGGTCGTTCGATCGTGCGCCTCGCACTTGAACTCGCAGCAAGCCGGATCACCGACTGGGCAGAAGCCCGAGTGCTGCTCGTCGGCACGGGCGCGTACGCGGGCGCGAGCCTGGCAGCGTTGCGCGATCGCGGCGCAGCGGACATCCGCGTTTTCTCACGCACCGGCCGCGCGGAGAAGTTCGCTGCGAGCCACGGCATCGTCGCGGTTCCGATCGCCGGCCTTGTGGATGCTGTCGCCGGGACCGACTTGATTGTCACGTGTAGCGTCGCCCCCACCGTCATCCTCGACCGACCGACGCTGGAGGCCGCGGCGCAGGTTCCCGGCGCCATGCAGCACCGGTTGATCATCGACCTGGGCCTGCCCCGCAATGTCGATCCCACTGTGGTGCAGGTCGCGGGCGTCGAACTGCTCGATCTGGAGACAATCAGCCTGCACGCACCCATCGAGGAGCTGGGGGCAGAGGCGGATGCCCGCGCTATCGTCGGCGAGGCGGCCGCCGCTTTCGCCGCGCGAACCGCCGACCAGCCGGTCGAGCCGGCGCTGGTGGCGCTTCGCTCACATGTGTTCGGCGTGCTCGATGCCGAGATCGAACGGTTACGAGCGCACAGCGGCGGGGCAGGCGACACGGCACAGACCGAAGCCGCGCTGCGCCACCTGGTCGGGGTGCTGCTGCACACGCCATCCGTTCGAGCGCGCGAGTTGGCGCGCGGCGGAGAAGCCGACACGTTCATTTCCGGTGCGCGAGCGGTCTTCGGCGTCGAGGTTGACGCTGCGCCGGCGACCGCCACTGCACGCCTGCACGCGGTCGAGAGTGGTCAAGAGGCCTCCTAGAAA
>Ga0208357_1000033_pt1 | contig 94089 bp, 88 predicted proteins | sample NGESurdeep092012_6_FD_184487 | JGI IMG/M metagenome (GOLD analysis project Ga0208357, IMG submission 184487) | Arctic peat soil microbial communities from Barrow, Alaska - NGEE Surface sample F52-2 deep-092012 (SPAdes) | ecosystem: Environmental > Terrestrial > Soil > Wetlands > Peat ...
GTTAGCGTTACAGCGCATCAATGCTCCGTGGGGGCGTAGCCCAATTGGCAGAGGCAAGGCGCTTAAACCGCCTCCAGTGAGGGTTCGAGTCCCTCCGCCCCTACGTAGCGCCGAGCCCTCCTCATTATTTAGTAGCGTTGTAGGGTGGCGAAAAGCACATCAGGTAAATGGGTAAGTCGAGTTGGCGCCGCAGGCGGTGGCAAGACCTACAAAAAAGAGCGTCCAAGTAACTACTACGGCGCGCTCGTCGTGATTGTCGTGCTCGGCCTCGCGCTCGTGGTCTTCTCTCGTTACGAGTACCAGAATCCAGTGAAGAAGCACTCAACGGCCGTCGCGCCGGCCATTGGCAAGACGCTCTTCGCCGGCATTTCCATCCAAGCCTGTGGCAAGACACTGCCCTACCTCGCAGCGAGCACTACCTCAACGGGCGGCTTTGCCGTTGGAGGAAGCGGCGTTGTAAAACTCACTCCCGTCACTGCGGCCGACGCGGGCGCCAACGCCACGCTGCTCCAGTTCTCCAAAGAGTACAACGGACTTATCGCGAGTACGACGGAACTCGCGGTGCCGAACGCTAAGGGCGCTGCCGTGGCAGCCACGACCTACAAGAACGGTCAGACCTGCGCCGCGACTTCGAAGTACGCCGGAAAGAAGGGTGACGTTGTCTACGCCTATTGGACGACCTTGGGACAGACCACGCCAACGCTCACGACTAACCCAGCAAAAATTCACTTCTCAAAGAACCTTCGCATAACGCTGGCCTTTGAGCCCAAGGGTGTGACGCCGAGCGCGCCGTCCAGCGCCACGGAAAACGCAATGTTCCTCGATTCATCGACCACGACAACCACCACCGCGGCCCCTGTAGCGACGACAACGACTTCGACTCCCACCACGACCACTACGATCGCGAGTACGACGACCACCTCTAAGGGCTGAGTTTGCAAGCGATCATCCTGGTCGGTGGCAAGGGCACGCGACTGCGACCCTTAACCTACGAAACCCCAAAGCAGATGCTGCCTCTCGTGGGTGTGCCCATGATCGAAACGGTGCTTGAGTCACTCGCGGCCCACGGGGTAACCGACGCGGTGCTCTCTCTTGGATACTTGCCCGATCGATTCACTGAGGCGTACCCCTTGAACGTCATCGCCGGCGTGAACGTCACATACGCGGTAGAACCAGAGCCACTCGACACCGCGGGCGCGATTCGCTTCGCGGCGACGTTTGCGGACGTCAAGGAGACATTTCTTGTCGTCAATGGCGACGTCGTGACCGATCTCGACGTGACGCGACTTTTGAACTTTCACCGCGAACGAGGCGCCGAAGTGACGATCGCTCTGCATCCGGTCGATGACCCTTCGTGCTTTGGCGTCGTGCCCACGGCACCCGATGGACGAGTCCTCGCTTTTGTCGAGAAGCCTCCGATCGACGAGGCGCCTACGAATCTCATAAACGCCGGTACGTATATCTTTGAGCCGACGGCCTTGAGTTTCATTCCGACAGATCGACCAGTGAGCATTGAGCGAGAGACGTTTCCATCGCTCGCCAAGACGGGCACGTTGTTCGCGTTAGCTGACGACGAGTACTGGCTCGACACCGGCACGCCCCAGCTCTACCTTCAGGCCAACGTCGACGTGCTGAAAGGTCGAAACTCGCGCCACACTTTCACCGGCGTTGTCGATGGCTCGTGGCGTCACGCCACGGCCACTGTTGACGCGAGCGCCACGATCATCAATTCAGTTATTGACCAAGACTGCGTGGTTGGCGCGGACGTCATCCTCGAAGACGCCGTTCTTTTGCCTGGTGCCGTTGTACAGAGCGGTTGCGTGATTCGAACGTCGATCATCGGACCCGAGGCCGTGATCGGTACCAACTCACAGCTTGGTCCAACGTGCGTTGTCGGGGCTAAGGAGCACGTGGCGGCCGAATCGCGTCTTTCGGGCGACGTACGACTCGGCGGCGTTTAACACCGACGAGTGATGTTCGAAGTGACTTATCTAATGCCTCTTGGCGAATAGTTAAAGTAGCATCCGGAATTGTTCGGGTGGTCCTGTTGTAAGTAGAAGTCGCAATCGCCCATTTGGATCTTGTTCGAACTCCACGTCATCGTGATGGCCGACGGTCCTTGACCAGGTTGGTTTGGTGCGTTGCTATAAGTCGCTTGGAGATTGGCAATGTTGTCTTGGCCAGCCCCAATGAACGTCAGAGCCACGTCGGTCTTTCCATCTTGATAGAGATAGTCAACGTTGCCCGTGATCGAGCCATCGGGCGACACCATTAGGGAGACGAAATAGTGCGGCGTGCCAGATGCTCCGTCGGTGTAAATGCCACTTCGAAGCGATTTGAATCCGTTGGAGGTGAGAATATTTGTTGGCTGTTGTGCCAACGCAACGATGCTGATCGTCGTGGCGACGACGCTTAAGACGAGTGCGATGCAGAGTGCGGTAATCTTTTTGTCCATTAATTGAGACTAGGTTGACTCCCGATTGATCAAGGGATGGTGTTGCGTTCTCTAACGAAACAGGTCATCGCGCTTTGATCGAACGATGTTCTCTTCGATCGATCCGGGCCCAAAGAACGACTCATCGAGACCACGAATCAACGCGAACGGTGTGCCGGCGGCTTTGTGCAGCACCAAGTTCGCCGCCCCGGCAATCTCATCGGCGATGGCGATCTCGGTCGCCTCGAGAAGTCGTCCGTTCGCGTCATTCGTACCACGCAGATCGAGCAAAGGCTTCAGGCCCGCAGATCCGAGTGCCACGTCAGTCACGCCTTGTCGCCACACTCGGCCAAAGGTGTCGGTGATAAGAATTGCGACGTCGACGCCGGTGCGTCTCTCTATCTCGCTGCGTAGTCGACGTGCCGAGCGATCAGGATCTTTAGGCAGCAGTACGGCGGTGCCGTCATCAGTGTTCGAGAGGTCCACTCCGGCGTTGGCGTTGATGAAGCCGTGTCGAGTTTCGGTGATGCGCAGTGTTCCGCGGCGTCGCAGTGTGCGCACGGATTCTCCCTCGACGATGCTGACCTTGTGCTCCTCGGTGCCGTCAAAGGCGACGACCTGACCTTCAGACTTCGAGACGACCTTGCTCGTCACGATAAGCAGGTCGTGGTGCTCGAGTGTTTCATTGGCGCTCGCCAATGAGTCCAACAACAAGGTCACGAGATCGTCGTCGGGCTGCACTTGAACATTCGATGCCAACGCAACAATTCGTAGTTCGCTCACGCCAACACCACCTTTGAAAGACGCTGCGCGTTGTCGCTCTCGGCCATGATCGTCGTCGTGACTTCTACACGCACTCCTCGTTCGCGAATTTGATCGATCAGTGCGGCGTCGGCCTCGTCGATAACCCACGTACCCACGAGTCCGTCATAGAAATCGACGACGCCGAGCGTGGAGATCTCGTAGCCGAGTTCGCCAAGTAGTCGGTCGGCGGGTCCCTTCAACGCTGCCCCTCCAATAAGTGGAGAAACCGCGACGACGTCCTCGCGTCGATCGTGGAGAATGTCGCGCACGCCGGGAATCTGGAGCATCGGGTCGATGGAGATGAGCGGATTTGAAGGTGCGATGATGACGCGCGTGGCGTCACGAAGCGCTAGCAAAACCTCAGGCGTTGGTCGTGCGGCACTGGCTCCGACGATCTCGATTTCGCTGACGGGCACGTCGTGGTGGTGGCGAACGAAGTACTCCTGGAAAGTGAGGCGCCCCAGCTCGGTCACGAATTCTGTCGCCACGACGTCGTTCGTCACCGGCAGGAGTCGAACGCTGATTCCGTGATGCGCTGCGAGTTCGGCCGCGACCTCGGTCTTGGTGGCGCCTTCGTTCAATCGCTGGCTCCGATAAAGATGCGTGGCTAAATCTTGATCGCCCAGTCGAAACCAGGCTTCGCCACCAATCGCGCCGAGCTCTTCCATGACACGCCAGGTCTCTCCCTTAAGTCCCCATCCAAGCTCGTCGTTGTTGAGACCGGCCAGTGTGTAAGTGATGGTGTCGAGGTCGGGACAGATAGTAAGACCGTGAAGAACGAGGTCGTCACCAACGTTCACGACCGCGGTGATCTCTGAAGGGTCAATTGCATTGCTGAGGGCTCGAAGGAGTCGGGCGGCGCCGACGCCTCCACTGAGAACAGTTATCACCTACGAAACCTTAGAGGCGCGTGGGTATCATCGAGTGTTGTGAGTAAACCCCTCGACGCCACGTGGCCAGGTTCTGCGGCCTTCGTCGTCTTTCGTCTCAATGATGGTCTGCTCGAACGTGTCGTCGAGTACGGCGATCTTGAGGACGTGCGAGCGTGGGCTTCGGTCTCAAAGATGGCCGTCGCGATGGCCTTTGGCGTTGAGAGCGAATGGGAACTTCACTCGTACACGCAAATTGTCGGGCCGAGCGGCGCGAACATAGCCAATCTTCTCTCGCACAGCAGCGGTCTAGGGCTCGAAGAGGGGGATTCGACTGTGCCCGTTGGCACGAAGCGCCTCTATTCGAACTACGGGATTGACTATGTGGTCCAAGCGATCATGGAGGACGGCACGCCGCCGAGCTGGCTCGACTATCGGGTCTTTAGCGGGCTTGGCATGTCGGGCACGTCCTTGGTTGGGCGCCCGTCGTCTGGCGTGAGCGGTTCGACGAATGACTTGGTGACGTTGGCTGAGGCCTGGCTTCGCCCGGACGGCATTTCAAAAGGAACGCGCGATCGCATCATTCGGCCCTACATGCCCGCGCTTGACGGAATCGTGCCGGGCTTTGGACGGTTCTCGCCCTGTCCGTGGGGACTCGGCCCTGAGGTGCGGGGCGAGAAAGAACACTGGATGGGCGACTGGCCGCCCTCCAGTTTTGGGCACTTTGGCCAAAGTGGAGCGCTGATGTTGCTCAACGCCGATGAGGGCATCGGTGTTGTCGCCACCAGTACCGAGCCCTTCGGGCCGTGGGCCGTAAAACTTTGGCCCGGGTGGACGAGTGCGATGCGAGTCCTCGCCCTGACTTCGTGAACTCTTTGGTCCCACGAGTCGGCCTTGACCTCGATGGATCGCTCGAATCGCTCGGCAACTCAATGAACGATCTAGCGAACGCGCTTGACGCAACGGGCGAGTGCGAGTTGGTGCGCTTTCATAGCCGCACGTCGGTGACAACAAACGACGAAACGCGGCTCACGATGCGAAGATTGTGGACGCCGCTATGGAAGCGAAGCCTTGGCCCATCGCTTGATCAACTCTTGCCGAAGGTCGACGTGGTGCACGTCGCGGGGCGCGCGACACCTCCAACGAAGATGATTCCTCTCATCATCTCGGTGGACGATTTACGTCCCCTGCGAGGTGAATCGCGAGAACGTCAGCGCGTCACGCAACTTCGTCGCGCCGTCAGTCACGGGGCGCTCCTCGTCGCATCGACGCGTAGTGCGAGCCACGAAGTTCTTTCCGTTCTTGGCGTCGATCGCGCTCGCGTTGTTGTCGCGTCACCGGCAGTGCCGTTGGTGCAACCGACGTTGAATGGAACGGCGCTAGTCGTGAATCTCACGGGCGTCGTGAAGCCCTTTCTCAAATTGGCGCCAGATCTCCTGGCTTTCGCGAAGAGTCACGGTGCCGAAGTCATCGCCGTCACCAGTGCCGCAGTCGCTCAGCGCATTCGTTCAAGGAACCTTGAGGTCACGTTGCGCCTTCGACGTGATGCGCGCAGCGCACTCGCTGAAGCCCGTGTCGTTTTGCACATCTCCGATGGCGCTCGTTTCCCCTCGTTTGCAATTGCCGCGTTGGCCGCGGGCGTGCCGACGATTGCGCGCGCGACGACGATCAATCGGGAAGTCCTGAGTAGCGCCGCGGCCCTTACTGAGAGCGACGACGAAGTTATACCGACGTTGAGCGAGCTGTGGGAGAGCGAGGCTCGTCGGGCCATCGTGGTGGCGGCCGGTCGTTCAAGAGCCGAAGATTTCGCTCCCGCTACGGCTGCGCGCGCGTACGCCGTCCTCTATCGAGAAGTCGTGCGAGGCTGGGGTTCGTGACTCACACTGTCAGTATTTCGCTCGATCAGTTCTATCGGCCTCAGCCCGGTGGCATCGCGACCTACGTGCGAGGACTCGTGGGCGGACTGAATTCGTTAGGCGACGAGGCTCCACAACTCATCGGTGTCGCACCAAAGGGTTCGCCAACTCAAGATGTCTCGGAACTGACGTTGACGCGGGTGACGACGTGGGCCACCATTGAGATCTTGACGCGGGTGTGGTCCCGTTGGCCCCTTGGCGTGCCCGCATTGAGTGACGTCGTCCACGCAACGTCTGTGGCTGGGCCATTCGCCGGTGGTACGAAACAGGCCGTGCACTCAGTTGCGTTGCACGATTTGCTCTGGCGAGACGAGCCGAGCGCCAGTACGTCACGCGGTATTAAGTTTCATGAGGGTCGTCTTCAGATGTTGAAACGTCGTGACGACATTCGAATAGTTACCACCGCACCGGGACTCGCCCAACGATTGATTAGTGAGGGTTTCGCCAAAGAACGGGTCTACGAATCGCGTCTAGGGGTGGGTGACGCGACCGTGAGCGCCACTCCCGACCAGGTTCGAGCGTTTCTTGGCGAGCACGGCGTCGTTGGACCCTTCACCCTCTACGCCGGGACGAGAGAACCAAGAAAGAATCTCGGGCGACTTAGAGAAGCGCACGCGAACGCTGTCGCGACGAACGCAGATCTTGGACCTCTCGTCTTCGTAGGCCCCCAGGGTTGGGGCGCCGAAGAGGCCGGGGGCGCCGTTGTGCTTGGTTTGGTTGCGAGGTCGATGCTCCAGGGCCTTTACCGTGACGCGTCAGTCGTCGCGTACGTGCCTCGTGCAGAGGGATGGGGACTGCCGCCCGTTGAAGCGCTGCACGAAGGAGCACGCGTTGTCGCCAGCGCGACGACACCAAGTGTGGCCGCAAATGCCGAAGTTGTGCTCGTTGATCCACTCGACGTCGCCTCGATCACTGAGGGTCTCATTCGCGTACTTTCGCATGGCACCGACGACGTTGCGCGCCAGCGCCGGAGCGCCACAGTGGCCCCGCTCACCTGGAGAAACGCGGCACTCGATCATCTGGCGGCGTGGGCGTGAAAGTTGCGCTTGACGTCTCGGCGGTACCGCCAAGGATTGCTGGCGCGGGTCGCTACATTGCGGAACTTGCGAAAGCGCTTCCCGCGCGCGGGGTCACTACGACGCTCGTGACGCGCCGTGACGACACGACGCGCTGGCGCACCATTGCTCCTGGTGCTTCGGTGAGTGGACTAGTTCCCAACGCTCGCGCCGCGCGCCTCGCGTACGAGGCGTGGGTACTTGGCGCGAGAAAAGTTGCACGCAACGTCGAACTCTGGCACGCACCGCACTACACGATGCCTCATCGTGGATCGACGCCCACGGTCGTCACTATTCACGATCTCACTTTTTTCACCAATCCCGAGTGGCACGAGCGAAGCAAGGTTGCCTTCTTTCGCCGTGCAATTACGTACTCGGCCAAACACGCTCGTGTGTTGGTGAGCGTCAGTGACTTCAGCGCCCGCCTTATCGAAGAGATCGTGCCGGTGCACGCGCCGATTGTGGTCGCCCCTCTTGGTGTCGATCTCGTTGGATTTCAACCCTCGGGCGACGACGACGCGCTCTTTGAAGCCCATCGACTTAGCGTGGACACCCCCTTTATCTTTTTCGTAGGCACGGTCGAACCGAGAAAAGGCCTTGACGTCTTGCTGCGAGCATTTAGTGACCTGGCTCACGACGACGACGCCGTTGAACTCTGGCTCGCCGGACAAGTTGGTTGGGGTGACGGGACCCTCGAGGCCCAATTCGCTTCACATCCCTATAAAACACGCATTCGTCATCTGGGTTTTGTTGAAGACGCGCTGCTGGCCGCCCTCTACCGGCGGGCGAAAGCGGTGGCTTATCCATCGAGGGGCGAGGGTTTCGGGCTGCCTGTCCTTGAAGCCATGGCCTGTGGCGCGCTGGTGGTGACCACAAAAGACACCGTCATGGCTGAAGTTGCCGGCGATGGCGCGCGTCTTGTAAGCGCAGGGGACGACGAGGAACTCGCGTCGTCGCTGCTCGATGTACTAAAGTCTGGCCCCGCCGAGCGAGCCGAGTGGGCATCGCGCGCTCGTCAACGTGCCGAACACTTCACGTGGGACAACTGCATTGATCAACATCTCGTCGCCTATCAACAGGCATTGGGATTATCTTGACGCGGGTCCTGGTCACTGGTGCCGATGGCTTTGTCGGACGGCACCTCGTCGCGCACTTAAGGGACAGTGGCGACGACGTTCGAGGCATTGATCGCGAATATGACGTAACGAACGAGACGGCAATGCGTGAGATATTTGACGACGCGCGACCTGACGTGACGTATCATCTCGCCGCCCTCACTCACGTAGGTGATTCGTGGAAGAACGCCAGTGAATTCACGAGGATCAATGTTGTGGGAACCCAACGCGTGCTTGACGCCGCGTTCGTTGTGGCGCCCAATTCAACGACCGTGGTCGTTAGTTCCTCCGAGGTCTATGGAGTCGTACGAGAAGAACACCAACCACTTCGCGAGAGTTTTCGCGTCGCGCCGGCCAATCCCTACTCGTCAAGCAAAGTTGAAGCCGAGCACGTCGCGCACGAGGTGTTAAGAACCCGTGGCCAGCGCGTTATCGTTGCCCGGCCGTTTAATCATCTCGGACCGGGTCAAGCAACCTCGTTCGTCGTGCCCGCGCTGGTCTCTCGTCTCTTGGATGCGCGCGACGCCGGTGAAGATGAGATTTCCGTGGGTGATCTCTCGACGCGACGTGACTTCAGTGACGTACGCGACGTCGTACGCGCGTATCGGCTGCTCGCAAAACTTGGCGCGACTGGTGAGGTCTACAACGTTGCATCGGGTCACGACGTGGCCATCAGCGACATCGCAAATCAACTCGTTGATCAAATAGCTCCGCACGTGCGACTCGTCGTCGATCCAGCGTTGCTCCGGCCTATAGAAGTTCCAGTTTCGAGAGGCAGTTTTGAAAAATTGAATCAAGTTACGGGTTGGTCGCCCTTGATTCCCCTGTATTCGTCGCTCCAGGACGTCGTCGATGATCTCGTTGTTCGACGTCGTGAAAAGTAGCAATTGACGGCACTACAAGGGTTATAGGTGTTGTGGTCGTCAGAATCGCTGTTCGGGGCCAACTAGCCTTGAAAGTCTGATGGACTCTCGTGCTCCGGCCGTTGTTGCCGTCATCGTTACCACTGGTTCTGGGCCAGGCCTTGAAGCCACAGCGGCCTCTTTGGTGGCCCAAGACTACGAAGAACTAAGCCTTCTCGTCGTTGCAAACGGCGACGCTCAGCTCGTCGCCGAACGAGTGGCCGCGGTCGCACCCAACGCCTTCGTGCGCATTCTCGAAGAGAATCGAGGATTTGGTTCGGCGTGCAATGAGGCCGTTCTCATGGTGGAAGGATCGGCTTTTTTCCTCTTCTGTCACGACGACGTTCGCCTCGAGCCCAACGTCGTCCAGTTGATGGTCGAGGCGGCCTATCGCACGAACGCCGGCATCGTGACTCCCAAATTCGTGGCCTACGAGGACCATCTGGTGCTGTTGCACGCTGGTCAAACGTCCGACCGATTTGGCGTGGTTCGCGAACGCGTCGAGTTGGGGGAGATTGACCATGGACAACAAGACCTCGAGCGCGACGTGTTCGTGGCACCAGGTGGGGTCACGCTTGTCCGAGCGGACCTCTTTTCGACGTTGCGGGGCTTTGATCCTCTCATTACGCTGCTCGGCGAGGACCTCGATCTCTGTTGGCGCGCACAAGTCGCCGGCGCGCGTATTGTTGTCGCGCCACTAGCCAAAGTCGCTCATCGCGAAACAATCGCAACGGGCGAGCGCGCAGTGACCGCTGTGGGGACCCGTCGCGCGAGTCGTGCGGACCTAAAGAGACGCCACCAACTGCTCGTCGTGACGACCGGCTGGGGGCGACGTACGACGATGTGGACGCTCCTGATGCTCATGGCGCTCGACATCGTTGAAGTGGGAATTGCGCTGGCCGGACGCGACACTGACCGTGCGGGTGCGATCGTTGGATCGTGGCGGTGGCTGCTGAAGCAACGAAAAGGCGTTCGAAAACGTCGTCGGCAATTACACAACCTTCGCGTACTCTCTGACGCCGAGCTGCGTCGGCTTCAAGTTGGGGGAGCGAGTCGTCTCAAGCACTTCTTCGTCACGCTGTTGCGAGAAGGGTATGACCGAGCTCGGGGTATCTTGCCGCCCGAAGAACAAATCGAAATTTTCGATGAGCCCGTCGACATTGGCGTTGGATTTGCCGCAGCGTTCTCTGAAGAAGAGGAGTTCGACGAGATCGCTGTGAGCGGACTCTTAGAACAACGATCTCGCCCCTCGCGTTTCATGACGTCGTTTCGCACTCAAGCTGCCGTTGTTAGCGTTGTCGCCGTGTTGTGGCTCGTTGGGTCGCGTAATCTCGTTGCCACGCCGCTCCCACTTATTGGTCGCTTGGCACCTCTCGATTCATGGTGGTCGACGTGGCGCCACTTCTTTGCATCGTGGTCACCCAACGGAGTGGGTACCGGAACGCCGGGCATGCCCGGGTACGGAGTTTTGGCGTTCGCGGGCACGTTCGTCTTTGGGCGCATGGGGGCCTTGCCGCGCCTCGCGCTCATCCTTGCGGTACCTGTCGGCGCGATCGGTGTCTATCGACTCTTGAGAGGTCGCGTCTCGAATCGAGCGCGCATTATTGGCGCCTTTGCCTACGCCGCGATGCCGCTCGGATTCAACATGATGAGCCAAGGCCGTGTCGACGTACTCGTCGCGGTTGCGGGACTGCCCTTCATTGTGCGAAGAATTTTCGAGCTGATGGACGTGACGGGCTTTCGCGTGCGTACCTACGACGCTCCACTGCCCTTTGGTCTTCGTGGGTGGCGAACAACCGAGGCTGGTCAGCGCATGGTGCTGATCATGCTTATCGCGCTGGTCAGCGCGATGGCCCCGGCGACACTCGTCGTCGTTGGCTTGGTTGTCGTAGGGGTGGTCGTTGCCCGGCTCTTCGAACCCGACCACGACAACACTTTTCGCCGTCCTCTTCGCTTTCTCGCCGCCTTGGTGTTGAACGTCGCGATTTTCCTTCTTCCCATGACGATCGACTTCTTCTTTGCCGGGCGCAGAGCCTTTGAGGTCTTTGGACTTCCCAGTGGTCCCTGGTCGGCGCCCTCTTTTGTGCTCTTGCTTCGCGACGTTGGGGGGACCTTTGGTGCCTCGTGGTGGGGATGGCTGTTGCCAGCGGCGGCGCTCTTCGCGTTCGTGCTCTGTAAGGATGATCGCCGTCGTGTGGCCTCGAAGCTGTTCGTCATCGCGGCTCTGACGCTCGTGTTGAGCGCCCTCGTCTCTCGACACTTGCTCGGTTCGTTCGCGCCTGACCTTGACGTATTGCTCGCACTCTACGCCGTCATGCTCGCGTCACTTATTGGCCTCGGCGTGAGCGCACTCGAACACGATCTACGTAACGTTGGCTTTGGCTGGCGCCAGATTACCGCCGGACTTTCAATCGCGACGATGGTGGTTGCGAGTCTGCCGTTTCTCGCGAGCTTTGGGAGTGGCCGCTTTGACCTTCCCGCGTCGAGTGTGGCCGGATCGCTGAGCGCGTTGGCACCATCAAACGCGGGTGGGTATCGGGTGCTCTGGCTCGGCGATCCCTCCGTGATGCCGATGTCTGGTTGGACGGTAGCCCCCGGACTTGAAGCTGCGACGTCGATGAATGGCCTTCCCGGAGGAACGACGCTCTTCACTCCTCCTGATTCGGGAACCAGCGACGTGATTATGGAAGCGCTCCAGAGCGCCATGAATGGTCGGACCGTTCGACTCGGACAACTGCTCGCGCCCGCGGGTATTTCAACGATCGTCGTCATGAACACTTCGGCGCCTGGGGTGCAGGGCGTCTTGAGGCATGAGGCCCCGGGCGTACTCACCACCGCGCTCAGCGGTCAAAGCGATCTATCGTTGGAGCTCCAGACGTCGTCAGTTGAGGTCTATTCGAACGCACTCTTTCACGGCATTGTGGCGACGTCGAATACCGGATCGACGAAACTGACGCCAATTTTTTCTTCTCGTTCCTTTAGCGGCCTTCTTACCTCAGGAGCTACCGTGATCGCGGGACTCGCACCCGCGGACGCCTTTGCCCTTGATGTCAACGGAGTAGCGTCCGCGCGCACGAGTTTTAGTACGTGGACGCCGATTTACAGCGTTGCGTCGAGCACGCCCAACCCAACGGGAGAGATCGTGCTGCATCAGTTTCCGCTGAACGGACTCCTCGCCCTCTTCACCATGGGCATGTGGGCGATTGTCTGGCTGGGTTTTGGCTGGATACACCGTCTCGAGTGGCTCTTCACCGGGCGCAGACCACGTAGGGCCACGCGCGACAGGGATGAGATCGATGGCTAAGACTCGCCGATTGCCTCTCCTCTTCGTCGTCGCGGTGGTGCTCGTCGCGACGGGTGTCTTGACGTCACTTCGTACACCATCGAATCCTTCAACGTTGCCGAGTGGCCTCACTCAGTCGTTGGAAGCAGAGTCGACCGCGCTCTACTGCACCGGTCTCGCGAGTACTACAGGTTCGGCGAATCGAATTACGTTTTACAACACCTCGTCGGCGAGTCGCAACCTGAGTCTGAGAATCGTTTCTGATACGGGCAAGACGTACTCAAGCAGTATTGAGCTTGCCGCGCACGAAGCACAGTCGATTCAACCAGGCGCTCTCGACTCTGGTAATAACTTCGGCGTGGCGGTACAGATTGGCGGCGGTGGCGTGGTGGGCGACGAGACCACTGGCACCAATCGCGCCGAGGTGCCTTGTCAGGCCCACGGGGTGCAACAATGGTACGCAACTGGTTTTGACACGGTGGTGGGCTCGAGCGCGCACGTGAGCATCTATAACCCCACCGGAACCTCGGCGGTGCTCAACGCCACGTTGTACTCTGCTGCTGGCTTCTCGGCTCCCCAGTCTTTCCAAGGACTCTCCATTCCTGCGCACACGGAGATGCAAATGGACTTGGGTACACAGGTGGTCAATACCTCGAACGTGGGCGTTGGCATCAATGTTCTTCGTGGATCCCTTGTCATCACTGGCGTCGAGGACTCCAACGGCGAAGTCTCGTTTAATCAAGGTGCCACGAGCACCTCCAATCAAGCGTGGTTCCCCAACGTCACGACCACGAATCACGCCACCGCGCAAATTCGTGTCGCTAATCCCAACTCCACACCGGCCCAAGTGACGATCAACGTAGCGCTCAATAGTTTCACCATCGCCCCCCAGACAGTTACTCTGTCGCCGTTCAGGACGAGTCTGGTCACCATCACGCCAAACCCGGCAATTCCCGCGGACGGTAACGCCAGTTTGACCTTGCGATCAAATCTTCCCGTCATTTCCTCGTTAGCGACCGGCCAAGGTGCATGGATCGCGCTGAGTGGCCCAGAGCCACCGGGCAGCTCATTTCTCATTCGGAACTTCAGCGGACTTGGCTTCGCCGCAGCCACGGTAACCAATACTTCGGCGAGCTCCGTTTCGTTCTCAATCTCGACATTGAGTGACGGTGTCGCCAAGGGGTTGAAAACTGACGTCCAAAAGTTGAGTGCTAACACGACTGAGAGTTTGCTGTCGCTCATTCCCGCGATGGCGACAGCACAACATCAGTCGTATCTCGTTACCTCAAACAGGTCGTCGTTAGTCGTAGGAATGACGTTACCCAGCACGCCTAAAGGCGTGAACGTGATTCCGCCCTTAAACGGCAGGTAGAGTCGGCGGCTGCCAGTTAGGTGTTGGAGGAACTGGCGACGCAGCGGGCGACGTCGCGGCTACTGGCAACGTCTCCTTGGTCGTGACCTTTGACTTGCCAACGCCGCTGAGTGCGCTGACGGTGCGGGTACCCTCAGGGTGGACGGGCTCACCGTTCGCTTCGTCAATGAGTCGCGCCGCGTCAGCGCCGTCAACCGTTTCGTGCTCGAGGAGCGCCCTGGTCAGTGACTCAAGGCCCCTTCGATGAAGCGTTAATACCTCAATCGCGCGAGTCTCTTGCTCGCGAAGGATGCGCTCGACCTCGTCGTCGATGACCTTTGAAGTGTGGTCGGAGTAGTCACGTGTGTGCATGAGACCTTCGCCTAAGAAGACCTCGCTGTTCGAACCCCAGGCCATAGGTCCGATTTCTTTGGACATGCCCCACTCACGCACCATTCGGCGCGCGAGTTCAGTATTGCGCTGAAGATCGTCGGCGGCGCCCGTTGATAGGTCACCGTAGACGAGAAGCTCAGCGACACGTCCACCCATACGCATACACAACGAATCTTCAAGGTGCTCGCGAGCCATGATGTGGCGATCCTCTTCGGGCAGCGTCATCGTCACGCCAAGGGCCATCCCGCGCGGGATAATCGTGATCTTGTGCAGGGGGTCAGTCTTGTCGAGAACGTAGGCGAGCACGGCGTGGCCACTCTCGTGAAAGGCAATGCGCTCACGCTCGTCGTCTTGGAGCACCATCGTGTCGCGCTCTTGACCCATCAACACGCGGTCTCTCGAGGATTCGAAGTCCTCCATGCCAATGGTTTCAGCGTTACGGCGCACGGCGTGCAGGGCCGCTTCATTGACCAAGTTGGCTAAGTCCGCACCACTCATGCCTGGGGTACCGCGCGCGACCAGACTCATGTCGACAGAAGAGTCGAGAGGCTTGCCCTTGGAGTGAATAAGAAGAATTGGAAGACGTTCTTCGAGGTCGGGAAGTGGCACCACGATTTGGCGGTCAAAACGACCGGGACGGAGCAGCGCGGGGTCCAACACGTCGGGTCGGTTCGTCGCGGCAATGACCACAACGCCCTCGGTGGGCTCGAAGCCGTCCATCTCGCTCAACATCTGGTTCAGGGTCTGCTCGCGCTCGTCGTGACCACCGCCGAGTCCCGCGCCGCGCTTTCGACCGATTGAGTCGATTTCGTCAACGAAGACAATGGCCGGTGACTGTTTGCGAGCCGTGGCGAAAAGGTCGCGCACGCGACTGGCGCCAACGCCCACGAACATCTCCATGAAGTCAGATCCAGACACTGAAAAGAAGGGCACGCCGGCCTCGCCGGCGACGGCGCGCGCGAGCATCGTTTTTCCAGTTCCCGGAGGTCCGACCAGCAAGATGCCCTTAGGAATCGTCGCGCCGATGTTCTTGTAGCGCATCGGATTCTTGAGGAACTCGACAACTTCGCTTATTTCTTGTTTCACGCCGAGATAACCCGCCACGTCGTTGAACGTTGTCTTGGGATGATCCTCGTTGAACTGTTTCGCTTTCGAGCGACCCACGGACATCATGCCGTTCATCTGTCCACGCGCTTGGCGACTGGCGTAGAACATGAATCCGGCAAAGATGAGGACAAAGATGAGATACGGGAGCAGCAAGGAGAACAGACCAGAGGAGTTCGCGAAGGTGACCGTGACGCTGTCCGACTGCAGTTGGTGGACCTCGGTCGTCAGTGCGGGAATTGGGCCGTTAGAGGTGTAGTTGGTTCCGTTGAGCAGTTGGCCCGTAATAACGCCGCTCGAGTTATTAATAGCCGCCGAAAGAACTTGCTGCTTATTGGCGTCGTGAATCAGCGTCGAGTAACTAATGGTCTTGACGTTCTTGGAGTTGAATATGCTCGGAATAACCAAAATGCCCAAGATGAACGCAATGATGGCTATCGTGACGACTCGCCGGCGCACTTCGGGCGCCATGGGTTTATCGCCACCTGGTAGGAACTTCTTAATGCCGTTCGGTTGATTGGGTTCGTTTGGTGCGTCAGCCACGTATCTAATCTAGAGGTCGTCAGCAAGATGTCGGCTGCGCCTGTGCATAACTTCAAATTGAAAGCGTTCCGCCCTTGAGCTCTACCCCCGTTGCATCACTAGAGAACCGTCCTCGTGTCGGAGCGATTCTGGTGGCGTGCTTTATCGGATTCTTATCCGGTCAGATTCTCGCGCTGCTGCTTTTGGAGATTGGCGTACTCGTCACGAACTATCACGGCGGCCTTAATGCCTTGGAGAAGGCGCTCAATCCACCATGGTGGTCCAACGCGCTCGGGCTTCTTGGCCTTTGGGTAGGTTTCGCCGCCGCGATTCTCTACGCGCATCGCGAAGGTCATCTTCGCGCACTGCCCGCTCAGTGGCGTCCACGAATGAGCGACCTCATGTACGTGGTGCTTGGCGTTCTCTGTCAGTTTGGGATCGATATTCTCTACGCGCCCTTTCACTTCAAGAGCCTCAATAAGCCCGTCAACCACCTCTTTTACTCGGCGCACGGCCTGGGGTTCGTCCTCCTTGCGTTCATGACCGCGCTTGGCGCGCCGTTCTTTGAAGAGTGGTTCTTTCGAGGCGTCATCTTTCGCTCCATCACCGAGGGATCTTCAAGCTTGTCGCCTCGAAAAGCACTCTGGCTGGGGGTGATCGCGAGCGCCGTTCTCTTTGGGCTCGCTCACGGCGAACTGGTTCAGTTCGCGGGCCTGGCGTTGCTCGGTGTCGTGCTCGCGCTGCTCGTTCATCGCACCAAGCGTCTCGTGCCAAGTTTCCTCACTCATGCGTCCTTTAACTCAACCGCCCTCGTCGCTCTCATCGTTCATCGCGCGGGACATTGATGCGACGCTTGCGCGCGTTTTGGACGCCACTTCGAGTACTTGACGCGGCGCTGGTATTCGTTGTCATCTTTGTCACGGTCTGGTCGCTCCATCCTTCCCTGATCTTTTCCTCCTCACTAATTACCGGTGGCGACACGGGCGCACACTTGGCCCTACCGGCGTATCTGCGAACGACGGGCAACCTCTTTGACTTCACGCCGTGGTATCCCGGATGGTTCGCGGGCATTCCGGCCTATACGTATTACTTTGTCTTGCCCGACGTGCTCGCGTCGTTTCTCAGTTACGTCATTGGCTTTGCCGTGGCGATGAAGCTCGTGACGATTCTTGGCTCGGTGTTGATGCCCATTACCGCTTACACAATGGGCAAACTCTTTCGCGCACCTCGTCCCATTCCGGTCGCGCTCGCGTTCGCCACGTTGCCATTTCTCTTTGACGCGTCGTTCACGATTGACGGGGGCAACCTCTTTTCGACGATGGCGGGCGAGTATTCGTTTTCACTTTCCCTTGCGCTCTCGCTTCTCACCATTGGACTCTTCGCGCGCGGGGTGCGAACGGGCCGTGGTTACTGGGTGGCCGCCATCGCACTCAGTCTCACGTTGGCCTCACACGTGCTGCCGTGGTTCTTTGCGATTGGTGCCGTGGCAGTGCTGGTGGTCTTCGAACTTTTGCAGCGTCGAGGGATAGGCGATCCCACTGAGAGGGATTTGGTACGCGGTGACTACGCGCGGCCAGTGCGATTCGCCGCGGGCGCGGGCTTGCTCTCGATTGGGCTGTCGGCCTGGTGGTTGCTGCCCTTTGCGGCGAGCCAGACCTTCACGGACTCACTGGGTTATCAAAAGATCACGGGTCTTCACGCGGTCTTATCCACCATGGGCTGGTTCAACGCCACTGGTGGGGCCGCCGGGGACCGATGGGTCATCATTCTCGGTGCTGTCGGGATTGCCGTCGCGTTATTGGTTCGCGACCGCCTCGGCATGGTGCTCTCGACGCTGACTGTGCTTTCAGTGATTGCCTTCGTCTTTGATCCTCAGGGCGCGATCTGGAATGAACGCCTTATCCCCTTTTGGTTCATCTCGATTCACCTCGTAGCCGGCTGGTTCGTGGGGTACGTCGCGTGGGTGTGGATTGACTACGTACCTACCCGCTTTCGTCGGTCGTCCTTCTACATCCAGGGCGACAATATCTCCTATGACGAAGGCGTCGACGACGAGGTTGAGAAGAGCGAACCTGTTCTAGAACCAGTGATGGTGCTCGACGTGGCGAAGGAGCCACAGTGGCGCTTTGAGCGTATTATCCGCGCCACCGCCGTCGTAGCGCTCCTCGGGGTTCTCTCCACGGTGCCTGGACTCATTCAGCCACTCGCAAATGAACTTCACCTCGCAACGGGCGGCAACGAGGTCAGCACGTGGGCGAATACGAACTACGGCGGCTATCAAGCACAGACCGGATGGCCCGAGTACCACAACTTGATGACGCTGATGGGTAACCTCGCCAAGCGCTACGGCTGTGGTCGTGCGATGTGGGAGTACAACGTCTCCGAGCAACGCTTTGGTACACCTGAGGCGTTGATGTTGTTGCCCTACTGGACGAATAACTGCGTGGACTCAATGGAAGGTCTTTTGTTCGAGTCCTCACCCACGACGCCCTATCACTTCCTCAATCAGTCTGAGCTCAGCGTCGCTCCGAGTAATCCTCAGAGTGGGCTCGACTACGAAGGGCTCAACGTTGCAGAAGGCGTGCGCCATCTGCAGATGCTCGGCGTGAAGTACTTCATGGCCTTTTCACCTGAAGTCATCCAGCAAGCCAACCGCGATCCTCAACTGAGCCAGATCGCGACCACGAAGAACTGGCCCGCGCCGGGCGTGAAATGGCACATTTATCTGATTAAAGACAGCCCAGTCGTGCGGGCCCTGACGAAACTTCCGAACGTTGTGGCCAACATTTCGAGTCAGGCGAACTGGCTCGACGCGAACCAGCAGTGGTGGATCACTGCTTCATTAGAGGGCGTGCTCGCCGCGAGTTCCGGACCGGCATCGTGGCCACGAGCGACGAGCATCACGACGATGAAGAGTTCCTTGACACTTGTCAGCGTGAAAGTCACGCACGTCAATGTCGGGCTGCAGTCGGTGTCGTTTCACGTCAGTCGGGTGGGCGTGCCGGTACTCGTCAAGATTTCCTACTACCCACGCTGGCACGCGACAGGCGCGAGCGGGCCTTATCGGGTGAGTCCGAACTTAATGGTCGTCGTTCCAACGTCGAAGAACGTGTCGCTCGACTACACGAGTACACCGGCGTTGACGTTGGGCAACGTCATCAGCGATCTGACGACACTTGGCGCTTTTGTAACGCTGTGGCTGGTGCTGAGAAGGCGCCGAAACCTGCGCAGGTAGGATGAGCAGTCGTGGATACGACAGCAATCTTTAAGGCGTACGACGTTCGAGGCACCTACCCCGATCAGCTCAACGAGCTTGTCGCTGAGGCCGTCGGTTCGGCGTTCGGCACCTTCACCTCGTCGCCGCGCATTGTTATCGCGCGCGATATGCGAGCATCAGGCATCGAACTCTCGTCGTCATTCGCGAAAGGCGCGCAAGCAGTGGGCGTGGACGTCGTGGACTTGGGCCTCGCGTCCACGGACTTTCTCTACTTCGCCTCGGGCTATTTGGGCGTGCCGGGCGCGATGTTCACCGCTTCGCACAACCCCGCTAAGTACAACGGCATCAAGATGTGCCTCGCGGGCGCCAAGCCCGTGGGTGTCGAAACCGGTCTCGTTGAGATTGAGGCTCTGACGAACCAGTTTTATGAGACGCCGGCTACGGGCAACGTTGGAACGTACTCACAACTCGATCTCACCAAAGAGTGGGTCGCTCACGTGCATTCTTTCGCTGACGTTGCCTCGTTTCGCCCCTTAAAGATTGTCTGCGACACGGCGAACGGCATGGGCGGATTTGTTGCGCCATTGGTCTTTGCTGGACTGCCCTTTGACGTTGAGATTCTCTATCCCGAACTCGACGGGAACTTTCCAAACCACCCTGCCGATCCCTTGAATCCTGACAACATCAAGGACCTTCAGAAGCGAGTGCTCGACGTCGGTGCCGACATTGGATTGGCCTTTGACGGGGACGCGGATCGCGTGTTTCTCATTGACGAAAAGGCCCAACCCATCAGCGGCTCGACCACGACAGCCATTGTTGCGTCGGTTATGTTGAAGCGCTTTCCCGGCGCGACGATTCTCTACAACCTGATCTGCTCGAAGGCCGTGCCCGAAATCATTGCCGAAGAGGGTGGTGTGGCTGTTCGAACACGAGTCGGGCACAGTTACATCAAGGCGGTCATGGCCGAAACGGGCGCCGTCTTTGGTGGCGAGCACTCGGGCCACTTCTACTACCGCGATAACTACCGCGCTGATTCGGGCATCATCACAGCGTTCATTGTCTTGGAACTCATGAGCCAGAGCAGCAAGACACTTTCCGCGCTGGCGAAGCCTTTTCAGCGCTACGCCGACTCTGGCGAGATCAATACTAAGGTCGAGAGCCCCTCGAAGACCGTGGAGCGAGTGGCGAAACGACTCGAAGACGAAGGTGTCAGCGTCGATCACCTTGACGGCCTCACCGCGGACTACGGCTCTTGGTGGTTTAATCTGCGACCCTCAAACACCGAACCACTGCTTCGACTAAACCTCGAAGCGGAGAACGAACTTGCGTGTCAGACCCGCGTTGAAGAAGTGCTCGCACTATTAAAGGAGATCAACTAATGGCTTTGGACACTTTTCTGCTCGACTTACTTGAAGACCCCGTCGATCACGGGCCGTTGCTCTACGTACCTTCAAAGGACGTGCTCTTCAATCCTCGCCTCCACGTTGCCTATGAAGTGCGCGACTCGATTCCGGTAATGCTTCCTGATGAATCGCGGCGCGTGACCGACGAGGAAGCACGTGATTTCAATGACGATCCCGACGCTCGACTCACGGGAATGCAATAGACGTCTAGCTGAGACGCTCAACAATCATGGCCATGCCTTGGCCACCACCCACGCACATGGTCTCCAAGCCGAAGCGCTTGTCAGCGTCCTCAAGTGAGTTGAGCAACGTCGTCATGATGCGCGCGCCGGTCATACCAAAAGGGTGGCCTAGGGCAATGCCGCCACCGCGAATGTTGAGCTTGTCCAGGGGGATGCCAAGGTGCTTCGCGCTCGGAAGAACTTGAGCGGCAAAGGCTTCATTGATCTCGACAAGATCGATGTCGTTGATGCTCATCTTCGCGCGACCAAGGGCTTGGCGAACAGCCTCGATGGGTCCAAGGCCCATGATCTCGGGGTTGAGTCCGCTCACGCCGCTCGCGACGATGCGAGCGAGCGGCTTAATGCCGAGTTCTTTGGCCTTGGTGTCGCTCATGACCACGACCGCCGCGGCACCATCGTTTAAGGGGCAGGCGTTACCCGCGGTGACGCTGCCGCCTTGGCGAAAGACGGGCTGAAGGCTCGAGAGTTTCTCCAACGTCGTACCGGCCCTCGGTCCGTCGTCCTTTGATACGACGGACCCGTCAGGCAGGGTCACGGGTGTGATCTCACGCTCGAAGAAACCGTTCTCTTGGTGCTTGACGGCGAGTTCTTGGCTACGAACGGCGAACTCGTCCATCTCGAGGCGCGAAACGTTTTCAAACTCAGCGACGTTCTCGGCCGTTTGCCCCATGGCAATGTAGACGTCGGGCAGGCCGGGCTGTGGGGTCCAGGGATCGGTCACTTTTTCTGATCGAGCTTCGGTGTGCCTCATGGCGGCGTCGAAAAGTGGGTTCATTGCCTTACCGCTGTCACTGGCACCGTTACCAAATCGTGACACGGTCTCCACACCAGCTGAAATGAAGATGTCGCCTTCACCCGCGCGAATGGCGTGGGCGGCCATGCGGATGGTCTGGAGCGACGATGAGCAGTAACGATTGACCGTGACGCCGGGCACGTCATCGAGGCCCGCGAGAATGGCGACAACGCGCGCGAGGTTGAAACCTGACTCACCGGCTGGCTGGCCACAGCCCACCATGAGGTCTTCGACACTGTGGGGATCGAGCTCGGGCACTTTTTCAAGCAGCGCGCGGACAATAAACGCCGTGAGGTCGTCGGGACGCATGTCCACGAGCGACCCCTTAAAGGCTCGCCCGATGGGCGTGCGTGCGGTGGCGACGATGACTGCTTCTGGCATGGACGGCTCCTTGATGTACTCAACAGTAACTTTGGCGAGCATAGTGACTCTGAGGAGCTCCCTCGAGTTACATAACTTTGAGAGGTCCGGCGTCACCAAAGCCCTGGCGAATGCCGTGTCCCGCACGTCGACTGAGCTGGTCTGGCTCAAAGAGCATCCAGTAGGCGTTGCGCGCGTGACTGCGCGAGCGATTCTCAAAGACCGAAGCCAAGACCGCGGGGTCGTCGGATTCGTCTTCGTGGACGAAAACTTCGAGGATCGGCGTCGAGGTCATGAGTTGCGCTTGCATGATGCCCATCGAGGCTTCGTGCGCGCACTGCTTGTCAATGGGGGCCGAACCCGGCATGCCGAGGACGACGACGATCTTGGCGTCGTGTTTTTCAATAATGTTCTTTGCGGCAACAGCCAAGTCTTTAAAACCAGGCACCGTCTCGGTGATGACCTCAAACGTGACACCAAAACCTGGGCACTCAGCGAGCTCCGCCAACGCGGCCGCTCCCATGTCGTAACGGGCGAACATCGTGTCGACGACACCAATGACGATCTTGTGTTCGGACTTTTTTTTCTTCTTGGCCACGGGGCTCCATTCTGTCCGTCCATTGTAAAGAGTAAAGCGTCGCACCGTCTCGGGTCGAAATTCTCGATGCCGTAGAGTTGGTCCAACTTAAGGGGTGGGTATGGCATGGGATTTCTCAACCGACGCGGCGTTTGAAGAACAGCTTGTCTGGATGCGCGGTTTCGTTCGCGAAGAGATCATGCCCATCGAGACGTTGCGATTGGACCACGAACAGGTCATCGCCTTCATTAAGCCTCTCCAGGAGCAGGTAAAGGCGAGAGGTCTCTGGGCGGCACATCTGCCGCCCGAACTCGGTGGTATGGGCTTTGGTCAGGTCCAGCTCGGTCTGATGCACGAGATTCTCGGTCAGACAATGTACGGCCCCGTTGCCTTTGGCAACAACGCGCCCGACAGCGGCAACGCCGAGTTGTTGGCCGCCGCCATGGAGATGACCGGACGAGAGGATATCCGCGAGCGCTGGTTAGAGCCGCTGCTGAGTGGATCAATTCGTTCGGGATTTTCGATGACCGAACCCAACACGGCCGGCAGCGACCCGCGACTGCTTAAGACGCAGGCGACAAGGGACGGAGACCAGTACGTCATCAACGGGCGTAAGTGGTACACGACCAACGGATCGGTCGCGGACATTCTGATCGTGATGGCGGTGACGAATCCTGACGTTCATCCCTATCAAGGCTCTTCGATGTTCGTCGTGCCCGTTGACACGCCGGGCCTCACCATCCTGCGCGACGTGGGCGCGATGGATCACCCCGACGTTGTCTACGGGCGCTTTGGCAACCACGCTGAGATTCTCTACGAAGACGTGCGCGTCCCGGCCGACCACTTGATCGGCCCCGAGGGCTCGGGCTTCCTGCTCGCGCAGACGCGTCTAGGACCGGGCCGCATTCATCACTGCATGCGCTGGCTGGGTCAGTCCCAGCGCGCCTTTGACATGATGTGCGAGCGCGCGCTCAGTCGCTACACCCACGGTTCGCTGCTCGCTGAAAAGCAGACGATTCAAAACTGGATCGCTGACTCCAAAGCCGAGATGCACGCGGCGCGCCTGATGACCTTGCACGCGGCGTGGAAAATGGATCAGGTTGGCGCGTTGGCGTCGCGCGACGAGATCGCCATGATCAAGTACTACGGTGCGTCGGTTTTGCATAACGTGATTGACCGCGCCATTCAGACCTATGGATCGCTCGGCTACTCCTCGGACATGCCGCTTGAGTCGATGTACCGCGCGGCTCGTGCGGCGCGCATCTACGACGGGCCTGACGAGGTGCATCGCCAGACGGTGGCTCGCCACGCTCTCAAGAACTATGAAGCGTCAGAAGTTCCTACCGACCACATTCCGACTCGTACGATCGCCGCGCGTGAGAAGTTCGCCGACATGCTCGAGTTTTTAGAGGCCGGCTCGGTTTAACGAGGCGCGAGGCCTTCAATGGATTCTTTGAGATCAATACCAAAGGGCACGATCGCGAGCGTCGGAATCTCCACTCCGGCCTCCATGTAGCGCTGCACGTGCTCGCGACATTGGTCGTAAGAACCGTGAACGAGCAGTTCGTCGACGACGTGATCGGGAATAAGTTCATTGGCGAGTTTGCGATCGCCTGCGGCCCACGCGTCCCACATCGGCGTGAGTACGTCGCCACGACCGAGCCAACGGTGAAATTCGGCGTAACCGTGCACGGTTAAGTACGAGGAGATCATCCGTCGTCCAATGAAGCGCGCGGCGTCCGCGTCTTCGGTAGGTAGAACAAAGAGGCGAGCAGCGATGGTCTTGTCGAGTCCGACTTCGGCGCGACACTGCACAACATCTTCTGCCGATAACCAGTTGAGAATCGCGCCGTCGGCTTCGCGCCCGGCAAGTCGCAACATCCCTGGGCGCAGGGCACCGAGGAGTATTGGCGGCCGTTCAATGACGGGGCGAGACAACTTAAAGCCGTGGACTTCAAAGGTTTCAAAGACGTCGTCGATCTTCTCGCCGTCAAGCGCACGCTTCACAAATCGAAGCACGTCGCGAGTTCTGGCGTAGGGTTTTTCGTACGCAATGCCGTTCCAACGTTCGACGACGGGCTGGCTTGACGCCCCGAGTCCCATCGTGAAACGTCCCCCGGCAATCTCGGCGAGTGACGCGATACTCATCGCGAGCAGACCCGGACCTCTTGTGTACACCGGCGTCACCGCGACGCCAAGGTGAAGACGGGCCTCCAGCACGGCCGCCATCGTGAGCGGTGTGAACCCATCGGCACCGTCGACTTCGGCCGACCACACGTCGGTATAGCCGAGGTCGGCCAAACGGTGAAACCAGTCTTTGTGTTCACTCAAGGTGATTCCGTCAAAGGGAATCGTTATGCCGTAGCGCGTTGTCATGGATTCAGTGTTTCAGATTGAGAGGAGGGGTGGCGGATTAGTGAAGAAAGTCGTCGTCACTGCGACCTTCCGGCACCTGGTGACCGCGCCGCTCGAGGTCTTGCACCCAACGCTTAACGAGTGTCTCGAGAATGCTCACGCGAGCGAAGTGCTTGTCTTCAGCCGCGATGAGGTTCCATTTCGCGTGCGGCTCGTCAGTCTCTTCAATCATGAATTTCAGCGCCTTCAGGTACGCCTTTCGCTCTTCACGATTGCGCCAGTCGTCGGGCGTGAGTTTCCAATGTTTAAGTGGATCAGTTGCGCGTTCGTTGAATCGCTTGAGCTGTTCTTCGTCCGATATGTGCAGCCAGAATTTGACGATCGTGACGCCGTCGTTCACTTGCATCTTTTCGAACTCAACGATCTCCTTCGCTGAGCGTTTCGCAACATCGTGATCAATCTCTCCTTCGACGCGTTCAACGAGAAGGCGCCCGTACCAAGAACGGTCGAAGACGGTCATCTCGCCCTTACCGGGCATCGACTCTTCAAAACGCCAAAGAAAGTGGTGGCGTAAGGCTTCTTCGTTGGGCGGACCGATGGGCACCACTTTGATGTGGCGTGGGTCAAAGCTGGCGCTCAGTCGACGGATGGCCCCACCTTTTCCCGCGGCGTCGAATCCTTCGAAAAGGACGACGAGACCAGGCCCGACAACATTGAGCTCTAAGAGTCCGGCACTAAAGAGACGTAGTTGGGTCAGTCGGTGCTGCGCCCTCGTGATTCGTTGGTCGGACTCTTCCTTACTCATCGTTTGAGATAGGTCAATGTCGAGGACGTGACTCATGACCCAGTGAGCAATGAGAAGTTGAGAATTTTCATAGCGACTCCCTTCCGCTTCAAGGTACCTCACGATCATCGTGGACGTGATCGGGATCTTATGAAGCGATTCCTTAAGATGTATCGAACGAGAGATCGAGAGTGGTACATGAAAAAGTCTGTGATCCTCGTGGTTGCTGTGGCGTTCGGCGCCGTTGCGGGCGCTTCGTGGCAAATCTCGCGTTCCACTACGCCCTCCAGTAGCGTCACGACGCTGACGGCGTCAACGGTGAGTGAGATCACGACGTTGCCCGTTCCTCAGCCCGTCTGTTACAGCGAGACGAAGCCCGCGTCGCCTGGACACGCCGCCACGCCAATCGAAATCTGTCGACCCTGGAGCGCGAGGGATAGCTGGTCGGGAAGCACGCCTTCGATCTACACCACTACGTTCCTGCCTCAGGCGAGCCCCGCTGGTGTCGTGGCGTACGCGGCGTGGATCCGAACCTCCACTACCGACCTCGCGCTCTATCTCGGGTACGAAGGTCCCGGACCCGCTGGAGGATTACCTCGAGGTCCCGAACAGGTACCACCCAGCGTGAATTCGCGACTACTTGCGACGTTTAACTCGGGCTTCTATTCGAAGGACGGACCCGCTGGTTTTTACGTTCATCACACGCTGTACTACCCGATGGTGAAAGGTCTCGCGACGGTCGTGCGCTACACGAACGGCTCGGTCAACATCGTCCCGTGGACGGGCGCAGCTCGCCCGGGAGCGACGGTGTTGATGGCTCGCCAAAACCTCCCACTCTTGGTGAACGGGGGCGTGCCCACGGCGCTGTCGAGAAATAACGCGGCGTGGGGCATCACCCTTGGTTCGGTGCCGGCGGTGTGGCGAAGCGCCCTCGGCATCGACAAGAACGGCAATTTGATCTACGCCGCCGCTCCTGATCAAACGTCCGCCACGCTCGCGGCGATCATGGTGCAATTGCACGCCGTGCGTGCGATGGAGCTCGACATCAATCCGGCGTGGCCCATCTTCGTCTCGTACAACGGCCCTCACGCACAAGGTCCAGTTCTCGATGTCGCTAATCCCAATCAGATCTCAACGCGATTTCTCAGCGAAAGTCAAAAGGACTTCTTCGTGGTCTACAAGTCCCTTCACCCCGGTGAAGACCAGCCGTGGTAGGCAATCGAGTCCGTTAGCTCGCCAACACGGGGGTGTAACGCGAAGCGACGCCTTAGTCGCGTGAGCGCAGACGTCGTCGCCGAAGGGGACGACGTTCGTCAACAAGAGAACCGATGAGAAACAGCACACCAAGGATTCCCAAGAGAATCGCGTACCTCTCGTGCGACGGGAAGAAGCTGTAGTCAACGGTTGAGGTGCCCTTTGGAAGTGCAACTTGTTGGTAGACGCCGTTCGTCGTCGTGATGGGAGTTGCCTTACCGTTCACGGTTGCCTTCCAGCCCGTCATTGAGAGCTCCGTGCGTGTCAGTGTGGCCCCGGTGCGAGGACAGTTGACGGTGGCCTGATTGTCATTCGTACTGGTGATCGTGCACGACGACGAGGAAGAGAAGAAGCCTCGCGTGTGCGGCAGTTCATAGATCGTTGCGAGGGCGTCGTGAAACACCTCTTTCACGCCGAGCGTGGTGAGCTCGGGATTAATAATCACTGAGCTCGGCATCAAGAGGTACTTCACCGACGCGTTTTCATAGGCGTGAAGGTGCTTGGCGACTTCGCTCTCCATGGCAATGATGCCGGTCATGCCGCCCTTAATGAGGAATTGATTACCGGGATTGAGGCCCGGGTAGAGGTCTTTCTCGATGAAGTCCTTAAAGGCCCTTGGGAACGGGAGGTCAATGGCGGAGAGCTCGTTGAGACCGTACTGAGTACCCCAGTTTGGCGTGAGCACCGCGAAGTCGACGAATCGATCTTGACCTTGATTGTGTTGAAGGAACTGAATTGGTGCGTAGTCAATCGTGATCTGCTTGGCCGATTCAGCCGTAGGCACCATGAACAGCAGCAACGACTCTCCCACGACGACGATCGCGATCAGCAATGTCGCGACGCGGGCTTTGGGGAGTGGGCTAAGTAGGAGATAGAGCACGATAGCGATAAAGGGAATAAGCCCGAGACCAATGACAATGAGGTGAGCTTTGTGGGTTTGGACGACGCCATGGTTGAGGTTCCTCGCCTCATGCACCGACCACACCAGCACCAGCACCATGAAGACGCTCGCCGTCGTCAAGAGCCGTTTCGCGCGGGTGCTGGTCGAGAAGTCCATAAGGCCAAAGATCGCTAAGAGAATGACAGCAATTTCGCAACTCGGCATGATGTAGCGCGGAAACGACGCAGACTTGACGAGAGGAATGAGATTCCAGATGACGCGAGCGTGCAGGATGTTGAACTCTCCAGCGACTCCGGCAATCGTCCAGAGAGCCAAGAAGGCGCGAAGTTGTCGAAGGCGCGGCCCAAAGAGACCAACCAGTGCCAACGCGCATACGCTGGCGCCGAAGTAGCCGCCCACCATGCCCCACTGAGCGTTCACATTGGAATTAGAAAACAGGGTCCCGTAGACGTAGGGGTCAAACATCATTGGCGCGGCAGTGGTCGGCAAATGAACCAGCGCGTCTGCTGACCCCGCGTGACCGCCCACGAAGCCGACCTTTAAGAAGTCTTGAAAGGGAACGAGAACGGGTAGAGCCAGCACCACACCCACGACTCCACCTAGTCCGAGGCGCCGAAGCGCGCGCGGACGATTCAAACGCGGCAGCGAGAAGAGTCGAACGATCGCCCACGCGCCACAAAAGAGGCCGTCAAAGTAGGCAACTTCGGGGAATCCTGCGTAGAGCGAGAGCGCCAGGGCGATCGCTGCGATGTACCAGCCACGCTTAGAAGAACTCGAGGCACTGTCAAAGATCATCTCCACGCCGAGGAGCAGCATTGGCAGGAAGGCAACGGGGTTAAGGACCGCGTTGCCGAGCCAGGCGTACGTGCCATTCAGTGCAAAGAGCATGCCCGCGACGGTGGCGAAAAAGATCGGGAAGGAGAGTCGTCGAGCGAGGAAGTAGGTCGATATTCCGGCGATGACTTCGAGGGCGATATGAAACCAGACGAGACCCGATGAGAACGCGAATAACAAGGTCAGTGGGAAAAGTGCTGCGGACTGCATCTCACCAACGAGTGGCTGGCCAAGACCTTGGTAGTAGTTCCACCACGGTAAGTGGCCGTGCAAGAGATCGAGCGCCGCTTGATGACCTAATGGCTGGGTGATGAAACCTACGTTCGGATCTATCATCGGTCGCCCGCACGTCACGTGACAGAGCGAATGTGAGATACCCGCCGTCCAAGAAATTGGGTCGTTGTTCGCCAGACCGGCCACGAAGAAGAGGTTGCCGAGCAACACAACGAGAACGATGAGAAGGATGGGGGTTGTCGACGGCGGAAGTCGGCGATACCAGGTGATTAGTCGCTCCCCAGTGGAATTCACCTACTTAGGCTACAAGGGCCACCTGGTGGAAACGTGCCTCGCGCTCAGCGTAAAAAGTAAAAGACCTTCTCACCCAAGAGCAGAAGCGCCTCGGGGAAGTAGGGATCGCGGAACGAGCCAAAGATGTCCCAACGTCGAATGAATCGGTCGCGGTCGTCGAGGGGGTCGAGGTCGCCTCGTGAGGAGCCGACGTGGTGGTAGAGATGGACTTCGGGGTCAAAAAGTACGTAGCGACCTTCCATCTGACTTCGCAAACAGATATCCACGTCGTTCATAACGACTTTGAGCTGTTCGTCCATTCCTCCGAGCGACTGCCAAAATTTTCTCTCAACCATTTGCACCGCGCCGGTGACTGCGGCCACGTCACGAATAGCGGATGAAAAGAGGTCGGCGTGGGGATAGTTCGAGTCGGTGCGCAGGTGCTGAGGATAAGGGGCAATGATGATGCTGTCGTGTTCGTGACGCCCGTCGGGATCTAAAAGACTCGCGCCCACGATGCCTACCTCAGGTAGTGAAGCCAGTGCCAACATCTGTTCCAGCCAGTCGGGTGTGACGACGATCGTGTCGTTGTTCAGCGTGACAACGTAGTCAGCGCTTGAATGATTTACCCCACGATTAACGATCTTGGCGTAGTTGAAGGGGCCAGGACAGGGAATCACGCTGTACTGTGATTCGTCGAAGTAGTCGAGAGACTCCTGCTTTGCCGAATCGTTGTCAAGAATGATGATGTCGTAGTTCGGATACGTCGTTTTCTCTTCAATTGACGTGATGCAACGGCGCACGAGATCGATACGGTCGCGCGTGGGGATGATGATGTCGATGCTCGGAGACGAGGTTGGCGCGTCGAGCTTCCAATTCGCGAGTCCGGCAAGAGCGCCTGGCGTGACAGTGCCCTTTAAACCGCGGCGATCGAGGGCTGTCTGCACGACGCGGTGGGTGTCCCCATTGAGGCGCGTTGGCTCAAATGAACGGTCCGTTCGCCCGGCGGGAAGAATGGTCGGCACGTGGTGAAAGCGGGCGTTCGCTTCGCTGAGGCGTAGATAGGCGTCATGCTCGAACGCCCAACCGGCCTCAGACGAGAATCCACCGGCGCGAAAGAGCGTCTCAACGCGAAGAAGAGCCGGGCGACCAACAACGTTGTAACTGAGCAAGGTGTGCGGTCCAACGGCAGGACTTTTCAAGATTGGCGCGAAGCGATTGGTTCCAGATTCGTCGCCAAAGACGACGTCATCTTCACGAGTTGATTGAGCGAGAAGCGCACCGACTGTGTAGCGGCGACTCTCTTCGCCATGCGACGAGTCGACTAAAAAAAGCCACTCAGCAGTAGTCTCATTCAGCGCCTCATTGAGCGAATTGATGATCTCGTCGGACGGGGCAATGTCCTCATCAAACTCAACGATGGTGACGTCGGTAGCGTTAAACGTGATCGAGGCGAGTTCGACCGCGTAGTCAATGGTGCGGGGTCGATAGTTAACAGGAAAGATAGTGGCTTCGCGGGTCGCGGCAATTCGCGTGGTCGCTTTCGCTTCGCCCCTTCGACGCTTTCGAAGCACTTTGAGTAGAGGGCGGAAGATAAATCGTGCCAAGTGATAGCGCCACGTGTCTTCGCCGAGGATTCGACCAGCAATGCGTTGCAGCGGAGTACCCGACATTGCTCGAATTTGTCGATGGAACTCGTTCCATCGTCGCTTAATTTCTGGTGGCGTGATCGCGGGCGTCGTGTCGACGTCGAATCGCTGATAAAGGGGCACGTTATGTTCTCTACTTACGCGAGGCAAGCGTTCAGCGCCAGCAGCACGAACGGTCGTTGGGTCGAAGCGGAGCAGATCTGAGAGTCAACAGTCACTCGGCCAACGTTACCGGGCGCCGTGGGCCCCGATGCCCGACGTCCTTCCCAGCGCAATTTCGAATGCCACGTCCAAGACAGCAACTTCACGGGTTCACGCAGGGATGTCGCGTCGCTTCGTGTTACATTTCGGGACCAAACTTTTATTGAAAGTGATAGCCACAGGAGGAGAGCAGTTGTCATGACCGACACCTTGGAGACCCCCACGCCGGACGCGTCGGAGAACGGTCTTCGTCCAGGAGTTCTCGGACTTTTCGATTCGGTGATTATGGGCGTCGCGGGTGTGGCGCCGGGATACTCGATTGCGGCGTCTACTGCTGTTTTGTTTGGCGCAGTGCTCTTAGGGGGCGCCGCGGCGCTTTTGTACTGCGGTATTGCGATGTTCGGCATCGTGTTCGCCTTCAGTTATCTCGGACGCGTTGAAACCAATGCTGGTGCGAGCTATTCGTGGGTAAGAAGGGCATTGCACCCGGTACTGGGCTATCTCTCGGGATGGGCGCTCATTGTCTCCGCACTGATCTTCATGGTGATCGCGACCGTGCCCGCGGGCGCCAACATTCTCGGCCTCTTCTCGAAAGCGGCGGCGAACAATACCGCCGAGGTAACGCTGGTGGGCGCGATCTTCTTTCTCCTTATGGTCACCGCCGTAGCAGCCGGCGTGACTATCACCGTGACAGTGCAAATTGTGATGTCGTGCGTTGAACTTTTTCTCTTAGTTGTGTTCGCGATTTTGGCAATCTTCCACGGACATCACGTCCACACTTTTACGTGGCACTGGTTCTCGCCGGGGATCTTTCACGGTCAGTCGGGCTTCGCGGCCGGAGCACTCGTCGCAGCGTTTTACTACTGGGGTTGGGACGTTACCGCGAACTTGAACGAAGAGACCAAGAGTGCAAAGAAGACGCCCGGGCTCGGCGCCATGATCGGCATTCTGGTGGTCTTTGTACTCTTCGAGGTTTTTACCATCGCTACCAACATGGTCCTCACCGCTGGACAGATCACGAATAACTCGGCTGACGTACTTAGCGTTTTGGGCCAACAGGTCTGGCACGGCAACGGAGGCAAGATCATCGTGCTCGCGGTGGTGCTCTCAACTGTCGCAACTCTAGAAACAACACTCATTCAAGTAACGCGCACGATGTTCGCGATGGGTCGTGATCACACGTTGCCAAAAGCGCTTGGGAAGGTACACGCGACGCGCAAGACTCCCATCATCGCCACGGCGGTCGTTACCGTCATTTCGCTCGCGCTCTTTATCGGTGGACAGTTCATTGGTTCGATTAGTTCAATCTTGACCGACGGTATAAACGCAATTGGACTTCAGATCTGCATCTATTACAGCCTCGCTGGTCTCGCGGTCGTCATGTTGTATCGAAGGCAATTGTTTTTGTCATTTTCGAACTTCATCTTCATGGGCCTGTGGCCACTCGTGGGTGCGATATTCATGGCCTGGCTGTTCGTAAAGTCGATACCTGGACTTAATGCAGCGTCGCTCTGGGTAGGACTTGGCGCGATGGCGCTCGGATTAATTCCGATGTTCTACTACTGGTCCAAGAAGAATCCTTACTTCAAGATGCCAGCGAAGGAGGATCGCGTTGCGGTCCTCGAGGAATTCGAGCAAAACCTGTAGGCAATGCAGAAGTTTGCGATCAAGTCGAAGTGACGAAGTTTTCGAGGAGCCGGTGCGCTTTTCGATCGGTGTCGCTGCTCGCCTAGAGCAGTCCGGCTTCGATAACCCAGTTCCAGTGCATCGCGCCGTGATCGGCGTTGACGCCCAGAACACCTCCAAGCGTTCCGTCGGCCCAAGGCGCGCCTTCGAGTCGCTCATCTAATTGATCGTCCGACAGTTCAGCGAGGAGAGCCAGCGAGGCCGCACGAGCACGGGCGGTTAATGCGACGATCTCGGAGAGCGAATCGTTGTGGTGTTCTTGCTGGAACTGTTCAGTCATCGCGTGGACGTTTGCCATAATCTGCTCTCTTGAACGGGAAGCACCGTGATCGTCGACGAGGAGTCCCACGGGATTTTGATGGCCCGATACGTGGCGATGCATCATCGCCACGAAATTTCCTTCAATCAGCGCGAGGTGAGCGAAGTGATCGAGGGCGCTCCAGCGATTGTCCGTGTTGTGTTCGCTGGTGGTGACAGGTCGGCGCAACTGCTCGTCAGTCAGACTGGGGTAGGTTGCCAAGAGCCAATTTCGACTTTCATTGAGTTTTGACTCAATTTCAATTCTCTTCACGATGCCCCCATCTGCTCTTGTCAACAACGTTACGAAACGTATCGTTACTCGTCAGCGCAAGTATCGGTCGCGGTGTAGAGAACTATCGGCGCTTCCTATTGACACGCAGTTGACACGAAGTCGAGGCCTTCTCGGGCACCGACTAGATGAGACTAGGCCATGTGTTGAATACTGAGCGCTGTTATGAAATGACTGATCATCTCTAATCGCTGGTTGGTCGCGCTCGCGGTCGTGCTCGCCGTTGGGGTGATGTTGGTCATCGTGCCAATGCACACAGCTGCCACCAGTCCCATCAGCATGGCGACCCAAAGCGCGAACGCGATTTCGCGCGTGAACCACATTCGCGCATCACTGCAACGTGAATCCGGCAGAGCCACGAGTGCCTACAGGACCGAAGTGTTAGCCGGGATTCATTCCAATGGTGACCCGCCCTTCGCACCCTTTGGCAGTCACATCGACGCTGAGTACAGTCTGTGGGGAATTGTGCCGGGCTGGACTTCGTCCTCGCTCCAAGTGGTGAACGACTGGGTCTATCACGACGGATGGCGAGGCTCAACGAAAAGGACCCTGAACGGCGATTGCACGTCGGTGAACGCCTCAGGATGCAATGGGCACCGACGTGCGATTCTTAGTTCACCACCCTTGAGTGGAGCGACGTTACGCATCGACATCGAAACTCGTGAAGTGAGATACAAGGGCACCAAGTACCTCGCGGTCGCGGCGCTATTGGTGTGGTCGAAGCCGGCGTGAATTCCATAAAACTTGACGGACAACGAGTGGTGTGAGTACTCGAGAGCGAAAAGTCAGTTAACTGTTCGTCATCTGCGCGGGAATTGCGATGGTCAACTACTGCGTCGCGACGTCGCGCCAGAGATCAATGCCACTTTCGACGGCGTATTTGTCGATGAGATCAAGCTCATCTTGACTGAACGATAGGTTCTTCAATGCATCGAGGTTCTCGTCGAGTTGCTTGACACTGCTGGCGCCAATGACGAGAGACGTGACGCGCCTGTCGCGTAGAGCCCACGCCAGTGCCAACTGGGAAAGCGACTGGCCCCGGTCCTTAGCGACGACTGCGAGCGCGCGGACATGATTCATATTTGCTTCATTCAACATTGACGTAGCGAGTGAAGTGCCCTTGGACGCTCGTGACCCTTCGGGCACACCGTTGAGGTAGCGATCAGTGAGAAGGCCCTGGGCTAAGGGGGAAAATGCAATACAGCCCACGCCCTCTTCATCGAGCACGTCGAGCAGGCGCTCTTCGATCCAGCGATTGAAGAGTGAATAGGAAGGCTGGTGAATTAGAAGAGGCGTGCCGAGGCGACGAAGTATTGCAATGGCCTCTCGGGTTCGCTCGTCAGAGTACGACGAGATGCCAACGTAGAGCGCCTTGCCTTGACGTACGGCGTTGTCGAGGGCGCCCATCGTTTCCTCGAGCGGCGTCGTTGCGTCAAAATGGTGGTGATAGAAGATGTCGACGTAGTCGATGCCCATTCGCGTAAGACTCTGATCGAGACTTGCGAGAAGGTACTTACGCGAACCGAGGTCGCCGTAGGGGCCGGGCCACATGTCCCAGCCAGCTTTGGTGGAGATAATGAGTTCGTCGCGCAGGGACGAAAAGTCTTCGCGCAAGTGACGACCGAAGTTCTTCTCCGCACTGCCGTAGGGCGGTCCGTAGTTGTTCGCGAGATCGAAGTGGGTGACCCCACGATCAAAGGCACGGCGAAGCGTTGCGCGCTGGGTCTCGAATGGCTCTTCGTCACCAAAGTTGTGCCAAAGTCCAAGGGAGATTGCGGGTAATTGGATACCGCTACGTCCACATCGCCGATAGGCCATGTCGCTGTATCGAGTGGGGGAAGGGGTGTAATCAGACATGGCGAAAGCGTATCGAAATTCGAGAGGTTCGTGACCGGAGATCTTCGAGGTGATTTGTTCTTCTTATTAATCAGCAACAACGTTGGATCAACGGGCGTGACATCTCCACATTGTGATCCAACGTTGTTGCATAAGAGCTTTAACTGAGCGACGTTTTAGAACTCGGCCGCCATGACCTCGAGGTGTTCCATGTCGAAGTCTTCAGCCGGCGAGGAGTGCGCTTGGACGACTTCCTTGGCGGGAGCGCGAAGCACGATCACGGTAACGAGAAGTCCAAGCGTCGCGAGAACTGCGCCGAGCATGAATGCCACGTGATACCCAGCGACGTACGCGGACGCTTGGCTTTGTCCCGCAGCGATGAGTGACGTAGTTTTGCTCGCGGCGAGCGTGCCAAAGATGGCGAGGCCTAGTGAAGAAGCGAGCCACATTGAAACGTTGACGATTCCCGAAGCGAGACCTGCGTCGCTCTTGGGAGCGTCCGCCATCGCGATGGTGAGTAGTGGCACGGACGAGAGACTCATGCCGATACCTAACAGGAGAAACGCAGGCAGAACCGCGGTGATGTAATTGGCGTCGACGGGAGTTCGGGCCATGAGAAGTAGGCCAACGATGACCATCATCGTTCCCGGCACGAGGAGCTTCATTGGTCCAAAGCGAATAAGCAGTCGACTGGTGGGCCCAAGAGACATTGCTGCCATGGCGAGGGTCATGGGCAAAAAGGCAATGCCCGTTTGAAGGGGTGCGTACCCAAGGACTTTTTCTAAGTACAACGCACCAAAGAAGAAGACCGCGAACATCGAAGAGAAGGTCAGCCCTCGCACGACACTTGACGCGCTCAAACTGCGAATCTTGAGAATTCGTAGCGGCATGATTGGCTTGGCGACACGCGACTCATAGGCGAAGAACGCACTCATCAAGACAATGGAAAGGGCACCAAAGCCCAGCGTGTGCGTGGACAGCCAGCCACTCGCTGACGCGGTGACTACGGCGTAGATCCCGATAATCAGGGATGTGGTCATGAGCAGCGATCCCACGACGTCGAGGCCTTCGTGAATGCCGAGTCCCGGATTCTCCTTAATGAGAAGCGAACCAAGAATCAAGGTGATCACACCAATGGGAACGTTGATGACGAAGATCCAGTGCCAGTTGACGGCTTGGGTCAAGATGCCGCCGACCAAGAGACCGATTGAGCCGCCGCCGACTGCGACGAACATGTAGGCACTCATAGCCTTCGCGCGCTCGCTCGCACCTGAAAACTCCGTGACGATGATCGCGACGATGACCGAAGTCGAAATCGCTCCGCCGAGGCCCTGGAAAAAGCGTGCCGTAATGAGCATCGCTTGATTTTGTGCAAGTGCACAGATCAACGACGAAAGAGTAAACAGTGAGACGCCACTCAAAAAGACTTTCTTTCGTCCGAGGAGGTCGCCTAAACGGCCCGCTAACAGAAGAAAACTGCCAAAAGCGATGAGATACGCGTCAACAACCCAGGTCAAGCCCGACGATGAGAAGTGGAGCTGGCGCTGAATAGAAGGAAGCGCCACGTTCACGATGGACGAGTCCAGCGCGTTCATAAGCATGGCGAGGCAGACGACAATTAGTGCAATCCATCGACGCTTATCGATAGTCCCTGATGAAGGTGTAGTTAATAAAGACATGGAAAAAGTTCTCCGTTGCTAGGGTGGGACCACTGGACGATGTATCTACATCATCGAGATAGCGGTATAATCATGATAGCATGAATATCGATACTTCGCTACCATTAATTCCGATGGATGAAAATTCGTCCACTGGACCGATCTTGTTGCTGACGCAACTCTCGCGACTTGTTAGTCGACGAAGCACGCCAGAGCTCATCGGTCACACGCTGAAGGAACTCGCGGCGATGTCGTTCTTGCGTGACAACACCGAAACGACGCAACAGTTCCTTACCGAAGGCCTTTGCATTGACGCCAACTACTGCGTCTTGTTGCTCAACGAGCTTGAAGAGTCCGATCTTGTCGAACGGCGTCGTGACCCGTCAGACCGCCGCCGCCACATCGTGTCGTTGACCGAACAAGGTCGCAAATCGTTGCAACAGGCTGAGGCAGCGCAACAGACACTTGAGGACGTAATCCTTGGTGCGTTGAATGAAGTTGAACGCACTGAGCTCGGACATTTGTTGCGCAAGGCCATTGATGGCCAGGTCGCGAACTCTGCCGAGAACGTTGAAGTCGCCAACTAAACGGCGACGTCTGCAACTCTGAAGGCTTCCGCCTTCGCGATGTCTGCGAAGAACGAGAAAGGGACTGATTCATTGGTAGTAGGTGAAAGCCGTAAATTGAAGTGGCGACGCAAAAAGCGGTGCAGAAATGCTTCAACGTTTTTCACTTGCGCGACGCGTTGACCCCTTAGCCCACGAGTCGCTCCTCGAAGGTTCAGTGGTACGAGACGTCGATCTTCATCGTGCTCGCGTTTCAAGTGGCCGCGCTGAGTCTCTGGTGGGTTCGACGACCGATCTCATAACGTTCAACGTAGAGCGTTGGCCCTTAAGAGGCCATCTCCCTCTCTGAGTCTTCGGAGGAATCTTCGCAACAAATATCACCGACGTCCAAGACGCCGCTCTGCAAGGCGAGTGCTATGGCCTCCATCTTCGAGTGGGCGCCAAATTTGAAGAGAATGTTGCGGATGTGGTTGCGCACGGTGTGAACCGAGAGGAAGAGATCCTCGGCGATCTGGTTCGTTGGCTTTGCTTGGGCCAGGCATTTCAAAACTTCGAGTTCTCGTGTTGACAACAACTGATCCGACGTTTTCGAGTTTCGTTGTAGTCGTTCGACCAACTCTCCGAGTTCGTGACGTCTGACCAAAAGCTCACCTCGTGCGGCTGAACGCATCGCGTTGACGATTTCGTCAGAGGTTCGATCAATGGTGATTAAACCAACGCTGCCCACTTCAATGACCGCGGGCAAATAACTGAAGTTTCTAGAGTCCGTGCGCATGACGACGTGAGTCTCGGGCCATCTTTCGTGGATAGTTTTCACCGCCTCGAGACTGTCGCCGTCTGGAAGACGGAGATTCATGAGCAGAATGTCGGGACGCTCACGCTCGACCAGCTCCATTGCGTTTTTGCAGTTTTCACCAATTCCAACGACGTCGAAGTCAGATTCACCGATCAAAATATGGCGAAGTCCTTCGGCGGCCAATGGGTGAGGTTCAATGATGGCAACTCGCGTCACTGCTTGAACGCTCGTCTGATTCTCGTGCTTAAAATGCATACCTACATCATGCTGGTATTGACACAGAGTTGCTATAGACAAAACGTCTGTTTAAGGCGACGAATTGTCCACTTTGGTGAGGAGCTCCAACAATTCGGACTGCGATTTTACTCCAAACTTTTTGAAGATGGAACTGAGCGTATTTCGCACGGTGCTTGGACTAATGAAAAGGGATTCGGCAATTGATGGCACTCGCTGACCCCGTAGTAATCGACTCAACACTTCCCATTGGCGAGTGGTCAGTGTGTCCATAAGTTGATATTGCGTAGGTTCTGCCAACCCACTCATGTTTTTCACGATGCCAATGGCTTGAATTTCGTTCGCGATTCTCAAGAGGTGCTGTTCTAACTGCGCTGCCCGGTCCGCATCCTTAGGCGAAATGCTTTCAGTGATTGGTATCATGATAAAGGCGAGCGAAGGTGAATCGGCCAATGAGGTGACAATGCAGCAGAACTTTCTCATTGCGCCGTGCCCGTCCTTGAGGCGAACTGGCATTGAAACGGCATAACGTTCGCCCCGACCGAGATCGATCAAATCATAAAGACCTTGTTGCTCAAGTGTTCCGGCCAGCGGTCGCCCCACGATCTCTTCGTTCGGAATGTCAAGCATCTCAGTGATGTCACAGCTCACCGAACTAACCGTCCCGTCGGGATCGACCAAACCAACCGCCATTTCGAGAGGCGCAAAGCCGAAATGCTCGACCAACGGATTAATGGGTGAATCATTTCGCGCACTGATCTCGACAAGAGCAAAACGACGATCACCAAATTCGATGGCTCGCACCCACACGGACACGAGATGTTCTGGCGTAGTTGAAGAAGCCAATTGGCGTTCGGCTGTGTAGAAATCTACGGCACCTCCTTGCATTGCCTCAACCGCAATTTGAGCGTTGTCGCGGTCGGTTCCAGTAAAGAGATTAGGACCAGGATGGCCGACGACTTGCGCCGACGACTTGCCAACGCGTTCAAGCAGCGCATCGTTCGCCGCGACGATTGTGGAGTCGCTGAGCGACATTAAGGCCAACGGAAACTCGAATCGATATACGGCGCCCCACAGGTCTTCGTAGGTCGGCGTCAACCCGATGATTCCGTTACCCGCACCATCGTCCATGAACGCCTGGTTCCTATGGTTGATGATAGACACTTGTCGCTGAGGTCGCAGTCCGGTGACATACCGATGTCTCCGACTTCAAGCTCACGATTCTCTGGCAATCGACGTTGACTCTCCAGGATGTGTTATTCAGCGCCTAAGCACTGACGCGCACTGCACCTTGTGGACTCGAGTGAAGTCGCAGCGGACCGTGTTGCGTCACGAGTAAACATTCGCCTGTTTGCACGCCCGCCTTGTGGTCAGTGGTCACGACATTGGGTTGAACGACCAACATCATTCCTTCCTGCAGGACCATGTCGGGCACGGGCTCGTTTGTTCGACTCAGCGAGCCAAGAATTGGCGCGAGGTACCCACCGCCGTAGCCGTGTACGAGATCGTCGAAGGTCGTGAAGCCCGCGTCTTCTATGACGCTCGACGCCTCTACGAGTTTCGAGACGTGGGTTCCCGGCACCAGACAGGCAGCCATCGCTTGGTAGGCGGTGTCCGCGACGTCGTGGAGTTCACGAAAGAGTGGCGAGAGTTCTTCACCAATGCTGAAGGTCCGCAACACTTGAGCGCCGTAATCAAAGAAGTTCGTCGTTATCTCGGTACTGAGAACGTCACCACGTTGAACGAGGCGAGTTGAGGGATGTTGTCGCGGTACGCAGTACTGCGGATTCGACATGGCGTTTAACGCAAAATAGTGAATGCCGTTGACGCCGCCGAAGGGGTGGTACGCGTGTTCGACGATGTCGCCGAGGTCGCGCTCGCTTAGGCCGGGGCGAAGCTGTGTCGTGAGTGCCCCTATTGAAAGATCGGCGAGTCGCGCACCGAGGCGAAACCAGACAATTTCTTCGCTCGACTTGATGAGACGAAGTCGGTTGTAGTCAGCGTTGAGGTCGACAACGTGGCCAAAGGCCGCTTCGAGCGCTCGCGCACCAGCGAGGGGGAGTGGGCCTATGACGCCAACGCTCCCTTGGCCGGCGCCTCGACGACGAAGCTCTTCGATAGACGAAGCGATAGTCGACGCTCCGCCCCAGGCAACCGTGGCGTCGCCGGCGAGTTTTGTGGCAAGGGGAACGTGATTGAAGTACTGCACGAAAAGGGCGTCGCGCTCGCTCGGGCTCACGACGAGATGTGCTTCATTGGTGACGAGCCATTGGGACAGCCACGTCACGGCACCGCCCCTTCCACCAATGCCGTACATCAAAAGGTGCGTGACCGACTTAGCGACCATGAGATCTTCGATAGCCTGGCGGCGCCGCGTCGCCTCGTGGTCACTAAAACGCGGGTACTCCTCGTCTAGTAAGGCGAGTAAGTCGGGTTCAAAATGTACCAAGCTCATTGTTTCGTCCACTCGCACGGATCCTTCCATTCGTCTCGAGTAACGGTACCAAGGGAAATCTGTCACTTTGGGTTTCACGAGTAGCAGGGCCCTCGTTTACGCTCTAGGAAACGCGCGAGGAGAACAGCATGAGTGGATTTCCCTACGAGGATCAGTTCGCCGTCCATCGAACGCTCCCCGCCGAAGGCACGAATAAATCCGACGTGCTCTCCATGTTGACAACGATGTCGTTGGCCGAGGATCCCGTGTGGGAGGGAGGCCAGTGTTCGGGCACGATGTACTGCGGTGATCACGATCACTACGACTTCTTGAACGAAGCTTTTTCTCACTTTTCCTACGTCAACTCACTCCAGCGCGACATGTGTCCGAGCGCGACGAAGTTTGAGTCTGAGATCATTGCGATGACGCTCGATCTCATGGGGGCGAGCAACGTAAAAGACACGGAACCGGTTGGCCTTATTACGTCGGGTGGTTCGGGCTCGATTGCTCACGCGGTACTGGCGTACCGCGAACACCACCCAACGACGGGTCGACCCAACATCATCAAGCCCGAGACTGCACACCCGGCTTTTAGCAAGGCTGGTCACCTCTTTGGTGTGGACATGAGGATCGCCCCTGTCGATCCCGTCACCACGCAAGTGGACCTCGAGTGGGTACGAGCCAATATCGATGAGAACACCATCGCGCTCATTGGTTCAGCCTGTAACTACGGCTACGGCACCATTGATCCGATCGCAGAGCTCGGTGCTCTTGCCTTAGAGCACGACATTGGTCTGCACGTCGACAGTTGCCTGGGTGGCTTCATCTTGCCCTTTGGCCGTGAGCTCGGTTACGACATCGAGGCCTTCGACTTTTCGGTGCCCGGCGTGACCTCAATCTCTGCGGACACGCATAAGTATGGCTACGCGTTAAAGGGGACCAGCGTGTTGTGCTTTGGCGATAAGTCGCTGCGTAACGACCAGTACTTCTATCTCACGGACTGGTCGGGCGGTAAGTACTGCTCACCGGGAATGGACGGGTCTCGCTCGGGCGGCCTTCTCGCGGCGACGTGGGCGGCGATGGTACATCTTGGACGATCGGGCTACCTGGGTTATGCCAAGCAGATATTCGAAGCCTCGGCCACTATGCAATCCGCCGTTCGTTCACATTCGTCACTGCGCATCATGGGTAAAGCGAGCTTTCTCTTTTCTTTCACCTCTGATGAGTTCGACATCTACTTAGTGAACGACTTCTTGCGAACGCGCGGATGGCGCCTCAATGGTCAGCAGTACCCGAACGCACTGCACATGGCCGTAACCCGACCTCAAACACAACCGGGCGTTACGGATAAGTGGGCGCAGGATTTGGCCGATGCCGTTGAGTACGCGCTGCTCCACAAAGATGAAGCACCCAAGTCGGGCGCGATCTACGGAGGCGTTGCCGGGGGACCGACCGATGAGTCCGACGCAATCATCAAGTTCTTCATGGCCGACATGATGGACAAGCAGTCCTCGATTCCTTCGTGATGAGCGCAGAGGCCGAACTGTGTCTCAGCATCGATCTCGGGACGGGCGGACCAAAGATAGGCCTCGTCACGCTCGACGGCGAGATCGTTGCGAGCGAGGTTCATCACGTCGTTACCCACTACGGCGCCGACGGCGCGGCGACCCAGGACGCCGAGCAGTGGTGGGCACTGATTTGTGATGCGACGAGGCGACTCCTCGCCGCGTTGGCCAGCTCCGCCAGTCGAGTGAAAGCCGTCGCGGTCACTGGCCAGTACGCGTCGACGGTGCCGGTAGACGCCAACGGTGTACCGACAGGCCCTTGCTCAACGTGGCTCGATACGAGAGGCGGTCGCTACTCGCACAAAGAAGTTGGTGGTCCGTTCATGGGTTACAACGCGCGAAAGGTCATGGTCTTCGTGCGAAAAACCGGTGGTGCTCCGTCGACTTCGGGTGCTGATCCAATCGGTCAGATCTTGTACTTGATGAACGAACAGTCCGAGATTGTTGCCAACACTCGCTGGTTCATGGAGCCCGTCGATTATTTGACAATGCGTTTTACTGGCATCGCGTCCGCGACGCACGCCTCTCGCCTCGCGATGTGGATGACGGACGTTCGCGCTCTTACCAATTACAACTATGACCAAAAACTCCTAAAGATGGTGGGTATTGACGGGACGTTTCTCCCACCGCTGCAACCCATTGGTTCGGTTGTGGGCACCGTGACTAAGAGCGTTGCCGCAGATCTGGGACTTTCGAGCGACACCGTCGTCATCACGGGAATACCGGATCTTCACGCGGCGGCGATTGGCTCTGGCGCGACGAAACTCTACGAGACGCACGTCGCGCTTTCTACGACGTCATGGATTAGCTGTCCAGTGCCGAAGAAGAAGACTGACATCAATCATTCAATCGTGTCGGTCCCGGGTCTCACCAATGATTCGTACATGGTCATTAACAGCCAGGACACGGGGGCCAAAGCACTCGAATGGCTTCAAGGGATTCTCGCGGGGACCGGTACGTCAATGAACTATGACGAGATGACGACGCTCGCGGCGACCTCACCTCCCGGAGCCAATCGAGTGCTCTTCACTCCGTGGTTGGCCGGCGAACGTTCGCCCGTCGATAACCGACGAATTCGAGCAGGCTTCACCAATCTTTCGATCACGACTACTACTGCCGATCTCGTTCGTGCCGTCATGGAGGGTGTCGCCACGAACAGTGCGTGGCTCCTCAAGTACGTCGAGAAGTTCGCCGGTAAGGAACTTTCTCCGATTCGACTCTTAGGCGGTGGCGCGCAGTCGACGTTGTGGTGTCAGATGTACGCCGACGTGTTGGGTCGTGACGTAGTGCAGGTCTATCAACCGTTGCTGGCCCAGATGCGTGGCGCCGCCCTTCTCGCGTCGGTGGCACTCAAGGTGCGTCGCTTAGATGACGTCGGCACGAAAGCGTCCGGTATTATCTACTATCCCTCTTCAGACGTGGCAGGACTGTACCAAGCCAGAGTCGAACAGCTTCCGAGTCTTTACGCACGCGACAAACAGTGGTCTCGAAAGCATGCTGTCACGCGTAAGTGAGTCAATCGCGTGGAAGTAGGAGGCCCATCATCGCCTCAGCCCAGCGAATCGTCAGCTTCTCGAGCGGCCTTGATGACCTTGGTCAGTGAAGTGTGGAGCAACTCAAGTTCGGGCAACTCGATACCAAGTCGAGCCACGACCGCCGGAGGAATTTGTAATGCCCGCTCGCGAAGATCACGACCTTGCTGTGTCAGTTTGATGCACAACCGTCTCTCGTCGTCGTCGCTTCGGGTTCGCGTGATGAGACCCGCACTCGCCAATCGCTTTAGGAGTGGAGAAAGCGTTGGTGAGTCCAGTTGAAGCAACGTGCCAATCTCTCGAACGGAGAGGGGTGATTGATTCCAAAGGGCAAGCATCACGAGGTACTGGGGATGGGTGAGTCCCATAGGTTCCAACAGTGGCCGATACACCGACAAGACGCTTCGAGCAGCTACGACCAACGCGAAGCACACCTGGCGCTCAAGAGCCAGGGGGTCGGGCAAAGTCGCAAGGTCGACACCTTTGGTTACCTCAGACCTTTCGAGGCCAGCCATCTTTTCGTTCATCCTTTTCATCACCCGTCATGGTAAGACTCGCTATCAGCCCCGCACTCGCGGGCGCCCGCTTTGAACCGAGATCCTCGAACGTGCACCAATATTAGAGTGTACGCTATCGGTTAGTGCATTAACTAATAGCACATGATTAAAAAGGAAATCGAGGAGGACACGATGGACGCGAAACGTCAGACGCCCACGAAGAATGACCCACCTACCAGATGTTTCCAGAGCGCAGTGCGCACGGCCTTACCTGAAGGGAGTTCTAAATGACGATCGTTCTGCCTTTAGTGATCATGGTGCTGTTCAGCGCTCTGTACACGGCGGTCTACATCTGGATGCGCCGGCCCGCTTTTGGTGAATCCAAGCGCCCGCGAGATAATTCCGATCGAAAAGCCCCTGGGCAGACTCGGCCCTGACACGTGGCGCAAGTATTCGAGTGAAGTGTCCGCGATTGACTTCGATTAACACCGGATCGGCGTTCAGCCCCAAATATCGTTGGCCGTCTCGACGACGAGGCGAAGTTTGGCAATCTCTTCCTCGAGCGTGAGACTGTTGCCTTCTACCGTTGAAGAAAATCCGCACTGAGGGGAAAGGCAAATCTGTTCGAGAGGGACGAACTGACTGGCTTCTTCAACACGTCGCTTGAGTGAATCCTTCGTCTCAAGGGTTCCTCGCTTGGTGGTGACGAGTCCGAGGACCACCATCTTTCCCTTGGGCACGAAGCGCAGAGGCTCAAAACCACCAGAACGTTCGTCGTCGTATTCGAGGAAAAATCCATCAACGTCGAGTTCGCTAAATAAAGCCTCGGCGACGAAGTCGTAGCCGCCCTCGGCGGCCCAGTAGGACTGGAAGTTACCCCGACACGAGTGAGTGGTCACTGACATGCCTTCAGGTCGCGACGATAGTGCGGCGTTGATTTGTTTGATGTAGCGCAGGTGTTGGTGTTCAGCGTCGTCGCCACGCTCGTTGATCATTTGACGTTGCGCCGGGTCGTTCAGATAGGCGAGAGACGTGTCATCGAGTTGGAGGTACGTACAACCCAATTCGCCCAGGCGCCGAATCTGCTCGGCATAGGCAGCAGAAAGGTCACTCCAGAACTCTTCGACGTCGGGGTAGATCGCGGGATCAATGGCGGCTGCGCCCCCGCGGTAGTGCACCATGCTCGGAGAAGGGATTGTGAGCTTGGGAACAGCCGTTGTCACGGTGGACTGCAGGAACTTAAAGGCGTCGGCGAAGATAGTCTCGTCGATGCTCACTCGTCCGTCGACCTTCAACGCGGCCGACGTGAATGATGTCGAGCCCTCGTTGTTCTTGAATGCGACCTGGAGTTGCTCGTCAGTTTTGGAGATACCGCCGAGCTGATAGATGAAGTCCATGTGCCACGAAGTACGGCGAAACTCGCCGTCGGTGGCCGATTGAAAGCCGAGCTTTTCTTGGAGGGCAACGACGTCGCGAATTGCGTCGTCTTCAACTTCTCTTAAAGCGTCGGCACTAATTCGCCCTTCGGCAAACTCTCGGCGCGCGTTCAGCAACTCCGGTGGTCGAAGGAAGCTGCCGACGTGATCGGCACGGAACGGTGGTTTTAGGCGCTTAGTCACGACTTCGAGAGTACACTTTCGTGCGCCGCGAACGGGTTGGATCAGGGGGACCTTTCATCTGGTCGAGTTGTCCCCAGTATTCTTTTTGAGTGGATCCTCGTTTTGAAGCGAACCGAGCGAACTGGGACGATCGCGTCGCAGTTCATACTCGGTCAAAGTTTTATGACGTTGAGACATGGTCGAACGGAACTCAAGGTCCGCCGCCGCGCGAGATTACCGCTTTGGGTAACGTCGCCGACAAGTCACTCGTTCAATTGCAGTGTCACTTTGGGATGGACACGTTGCGATGGGCGCGCGCTGGCGCCAGGGTGACGGGCGTGGATTTCTCACCCGACGCCATAACAGAGGCCGTAGCTCTCGCGGCGCGAGCCGGACTTTCAGATCGCTCGAGATTCGTCTGTTCGAATGTCTATGACGCGCCCGCCGCACTCGCCAATGAGCGGTTCGATTTTGTGTACGTCAGTCTCGGCTCTATTGCGTGGCTTCCTGATGTTGCGAAGTGGGGCGAGGTCGTTGCCACGCTTTTGAAACCCGAAGGGACGGTCTACCTGCACGACGTCCACCCCTTCGCCTTCTCGCTTGACGACGATGGCGTACGGGTTGACTACAGCTACTTTGAAGAACCAGACAGTCCGCTGGTGGGTGATGGGCCCAACACTTACACCGACGGCGACAGCGTTGTGGCAACGACGACCTACGAGTGGAACCATTCGCTGAGCGAGGTCATCACGTCGTTGACTTCGCAAGGACTCGTCCTTGATTCGATCGTTGAGCACGACTGGACTTTGTTCCGTCAATTCCCTTGGCTCGATGAAACGTTGTCGGGAGAGTTCGTGATACCAGTGGGACGTCCACGGATCCCACTGTCATTCACGGTCGTCGCCCACGCCCCTTCGCGAGCCCGCTCACTGTAGTTATCGACTGCCCATTGACCAGTCGGCTGCGCGTGCGAAGACCGATGCACGGTGGGCGAATGAATGCGATCCAGTCTGATCGAAGGATCGCCATCTCGCCCACTGAGTAGACAACGTGTGTTGTGGGACCTCAACTGTGCGACGCCGAAGCGAAGCCCCTAATGTCGGCGATATGGAAACTTCTGTCGTAGTCGCCACTGCCTACGGAGGACCCGAGGTCCTCTCGCTTATCGATGTAACGCTTGCGGATCCGAAGCCTGGTGAGGTACTCATCGACGTTCGCGCGGCCGGTACGAATCCAATTGATTACAAGCTCTACAGCGGATCGTATGGTGATGATCCGTCGAAACTACCGATGCGTCTCGGCTTCGAGGCGGCTGGCGTCGTGCAAAGTCTTGGGGGAGAGGTTGTTGGTCCTAGTGGCCCGATTCATCCGGGTGACGAAGTCGTGGTGTTTCGTGCGTTAGGGGCCTATGCCAGTGCCATTGTCGCCTCGGCCAGCGACGTACTCGCGAAGCCTTCATCGATGAGCTTCGAAGAAGCGAGTGGTCTGATGCTCACCGGGACTACCGCGGTCCACGCATTGAAGGCGGCAAGCGTGTCCGCCGGCGATGTGGTCGTACTACATGGAGCGGCCGGCGGTGTGGGATTGATCGCCGTGCAACTCGCCGTCGCTGACGGGGTCAAGGTGATTGCCACTGCGGGCGAAGGTCAGCACGATCTACTCAGAAGCCTCGGTGCCGAACCTGTTGTTTACGGCAATGGACTGCTCGAGCGGATTCGTACGCTCGCTCCAGAAGGAGTCGATGCCGCCATCGATCTTGTTGGCACCGACGAAGCGGGAGACGTGTCGGTAGCGCTCGTTGCGGACCACGATCGGATCGTCACGATCGCCGGTTCTGCACGATCTGGCACGTTGGGCATCAAGGCCATTGGCGGTGGTCCCGGCGCCGATCCTGGCACGGCGATACGTGCGGCGGCTCGCCTCGAACTAATTCGACGTGTTGAAGATGGCGCGCTCAAGGTGTTTGTCGAAGCGTCCTATCCACTAAGCGAGGTTGCCCGCGCTCATCGTGAACTCGCCGACGGACACGCGCACGGGAAGATTGTTCTCATTCCTTGATCATGTAATTATGCGCGAGAGTGCTTGAGAACGAATACCGTTTGCGCTTGGAAAATTGGACAGTTAGTCGCTAATGATCGTGGGATTGAATCCTATGAACAGGCCCGTGGCGACAACGCCAGGAAGTGAGTTCAGCCTTGAGTCGAGATCAGGGTCCACTCCAGCAAATACGACGTCCAGAATAAGGTTGCCGTTTTCGGTTATCACTGGACCGTCTTTAGCGATCGCCCCGCGAAGCTCCATCAATTGAACTGAGAATGATCTAAGGAGTTCGGCCCGTATCAAGTTCAGGGATTCTGGAATGACTTCCACGGGTACCGGAAATTTCTGCCCCAATCGTTCGACGCGCTTTGAATCATCGACGACCACGTACCTCTCTGGAGAACTCGCCATCACAAGTTTCTCGCGGAGCATCGCCCCTCCACGTCCTTTGATCATGTTGAGTGCCCCATCAATTTCATCGGCTCCATCAAATGACCAGTCGGGGAACTGTTGAAGAAGGTTCGAGGTCGCTATGCGTAACTCAGCGCATGAGATTTCCATCTCCAATGACGAGGTGATGGCAGTGAACTGCCAGCCATTCGTTCTTGCCCGCTCAGCGAGTGCATGTAGGGCCACGAGACTCGTTGAACCACTGCCCACGCCGATGGCGTCGCCGTCACGAAGTCGATCGGCAACTTTTAGCGCAATTCGCTCCTTGGCGTCGAGGTTGACGATGTCCTTCTGCCAATCAGCGTTACTCGCGCCCGAAGTGGTCCATTGCATCCAGTGCCCTTGTTATCTCTAACCTTTACGATCAGCTGTTGGGGAGGCCGCGGCGCTGTTGCTTCGACGCGGTAACACCCAGCCGGGTCGTACGAAGTGACACGTGTAGCCATTCGGGTAGTGCTCTAGGTAGTCCTGATGCTCGGGTTCTGCCTCCCAGAACGGACCCGCCATTGCGACTTCCGTGACAACCTTTCCGGGCCAGAGTCCAGACGCTTCAACGTCCGCGATCGTGTCTTTAGCAACTCGACGTTGTTCGTCGTCGAGATAGAAGATCGCCGAGCGATAGCTCGTCCCACGGTCATTACCTTGACGGTTCATCGTCGTTGGATCGTGCACCTGGAAAAAGAACTCGAGGATCGCTCGGTAGGAGGTCACGTTCGGATCGAAGGTAATCTCTATCGATTCTGCGTGACTTCCGTGATGACGATAGGTCGCGTTCGCGACGTCGCCACCGGAGTAGCCAACGCGCGTCGCTACAACACCGGGACGCTTTCGAATGAGATCTTGCATTCCCCAAAAGCAACCACCGGCCAAGATCGCCTGTTGTGTTTCATTGCTCATTGTGGCGATCCCTTCTCTATTGAGGACTCACTAAATAGTTTCTTGAAGTCGCCGTATCCTTCGGCGTCAAGATTCTCGTACGGGACGAATCGTAGGGCGGCGGAGTTAATGCAGTAGCGCAGGCCCCCCTCAGACGCTGGACCATCGCTAAAAACGTGGCCGAGGTGGCTGTCACCGTGAGTGGAGCGAACCTCAGTCCTAATCATTCCATGGGTTCGATCACTGTTTTCTACGACGTTCTCGGGAACGAGTGGCGCGGTGAAGCTCGGCCAGCCGCAGCCACTGTCGTACTTCTTGGTGGAAGCAAAGAGGGGCTCACCCGACACGACGTCGACATAGAGGCCAGCCTCCTTGTAGTCCCAAAATTCGTTGTCGAATGCTGGCTCGGTGCCACGCTCTTGGGTGACGTTGTACTGCCGAGGCGAGAGCTGGATAATTGCGTCCGAACTCTTTTCGTACTTATTTGTCATATCAACTCCCTAGTAATTAGATGAGTACTTCTACCTTCATACACGGAGACGCCCTGCTTTGCCGCGCCGTGCTCGATGAGGGGACAACTTCGTGGGCCCGGCAATCGCGTTTCCGTACTTTCTTAGTCTCGCAAGTCACTTAAGCGTTACAAGTCCAGTGTCTTTAAATGCTCACCCCCGTCGAATGCTGGTCTAATTGAGAATATGGTCGTGAAGTGAAAAAGGATACGGACACCTTTGGGCTCGCGCTCTTGGATTGGGCGAGAGGTGGCGTCATCCCAGAGATCGTCGAGCGTGACGACGGTTTCACCGAAACCGGGGCCGGCCCCGAGGTGTACCTTTCCAATGTCAAGGGCTGGCCCGCCGCAGAGCGCCAGTCCGTTCGTCACATGCGCGGTCGCGTGCTTGACGTGGGCTGCGGCGCGGGTCGAGTCGCACTACATCTTCAACAGCGCGGTATTGATGTTGTCGGACTTGATTCATCGTCTCTCGCCACTGAAGCGGCGATGATTCGTGGCGTGAAGGACGTCCTTTGTATGTCCATAGATGACTTCGGGCGAAAAATAGGTTCGTTCGACACCGTTGTTATGTACGGCAACAATTTCGGTATCTTTGGCACGCCTGAACGAGCTCGCAAGGTTTTGTCGAACTGGGCAAAATGGACAAAACCTGAGGCGAGAATCTTTGTCGAAAGCACGAACGCGTACTGCGGCGGCGCTCCGGGGATCGATCGCGGGTACTACCGACGAAACAAAGACCGCGGTGACATGCCCGGGCAAGCGCGATTTCGTTACCACTACGGCCACTCAGTCGGATCGTGGTTCCCCTGGCTCTTTGTCTCACGAAGCGAGATGCGCGAGATTCTTCGAGGTACGGGTTGGCGTCAAGTGCGGGTGCTGGGTGAACGTTCGAGCGAACCCTACGTCGCCATCTTGGAAAAAGATTGACGGTGCTTGTGGTCCCACGGTGGCGACGAAGGGCTTTCGTGGCACACGTTGTCACCAACGTTGTCAGACTGAGCGACTCTCTACCTGACGGCGGGCAGAACCTCTGACGCGATGAGGTCGACGTGCTCAAGGTCATTCATATCCAGAATCTGTAGATAGAGCCGCGAGATCCCCAAATTGCCCCACGCGAGGATCTTCTCCACGATTTGGTCTGGCGTACCGGCGAGGCCGTTTTCTGAAAGGTCGCTGACGTCGCGCCCAATGTTCGTCGCCCGACACTCAAGATCAGCTTGGTTCTTGGCGCAGCAGACGACGAGGGCAGCAGAGCGAATCAGTGTCGTGGGGTCACGATCAATTGCTCTACACGCTTCATCAACAACGCCAAATTGAGTTTTAGTCGCGTCGTACGAGGCGAAGGGGACATTGAATTCGTCAGCGTATTTCGCAGCCAGTCGCGGCGTAATTTTTGGACCGTGGCCGCCGATGATTATTGGCGGCCGCGGCGACTGAACCGGTTTTGGAAGAGCTGGGCTATTGGTTAGCGAGTAGTGCTTGCCCGAAAAGCTAAAGGTCTCATCAACCTTGGTGCCCCACAGGCCAGTGATAATGCCAAGCTGCTCGTCTAGTTTTTCAAAGCGTTCACCAATACTGGGAAAAGGTATGCCGTAGGCATCGTGCTCGTCTCCGAACCAGCCAGCCCCAATACCGAGCTCCACGCGACCTTCGCTCATTGCGTCAACTTGGGCGACAGCGATCGCCAGTGCGCCGGGGTAGCGGAATGTTGCCGCGGTAAGGAGAGTGCCGAGTCGGATGCCGTGCGTTTCACGCGCGAGTGCTGCGAGTGTGATCCACGCGTCGGTCGGGCCAGGTAGTCCCGACACGTTGCCCATCTTGAGGTAGTGATCGGAGCGAAAGAACGCGCCAAATCCACCATCTTCCGCGGCAAGTGCTACAGCCAATATTTGCTCGTACGTCGCTCCCTGCTGGGGCTCGGTGAAAATTCTAAGTTCCATGCTTCCTCATTTCCCTCGTCCGCGTGGAACGTGGCTATGTAATTCATTCTCTACCAGAGCTGTTCGCGCTCTCGATAGTCCTTTCGCTCGGACCCGACGCCTCAAGACGGCTTAACGTCCACTGAATTTGCGCCAGCCACAATGACCGCAACAACTTTTTCAATAAAGCGTTCGCTTAATGGAAGGTGGCCGTTGAGTAGCCGGAGATACGCCGCGCCGTAGGGCATGTCCAAAATCACGTCGACGTCTGCGCCTTTTTCAATTTCATTCCGCTCAATCGCTCGTGTGATCATCACTCGATTCTGACTTCGCGCCGTCAACACGAAACTCTTACGCCACGCCGTTGCGAGATCGGCATCACTTTGGGCTTCGGCGATGAGTCCGACAAGGCTGCGACCCGTTGAAGTGCCTGCAATCGCCTCGAACCACTGCGCAAGCGCTGCGGTCAAGTCGCCCTTCAGATTTTCGGTATCTATTGGCGACAGAAGTTGAAGGTACTCCGAGAGCAGCGCGTCGAGCGCGAGGGTGCCCTTCGAGGGCCACCGGCGATAGATCGACGGCTTGCCAACCTTGGCCCGAAGTGCCACTTCTTCGATGGTAAATGCCCGAAATCCGCGTTCCTCAAGTAAGCCCACTGCGGACTGCAGAATCGCGTGCTCGACCTCTTCGCTGCGGGGTCGCCCTCGCTTGGTTTGCTCAGAATCGTTGGGTAGGGGCACGACCTCCAGTGTAGTTGATATGATACGATACGTACCGTTTCGTAAATAACATCTTGAATGGGAGCATCAACATGAGCACCGTAGAGCAAGGCAAGTCAAGTTACGGGAACGAATCAGTTGAGATTAACGTCTCCGGGGGCGAGCGAGTAGCCAGCGCCAAACATCGCATTGCCATGCCCCATTCGGTCGCCTTTTGGGTCGTCGCGTTGGCATTTCTTCTCAACATGGCGTTCTCGGCAGTACCGACGCCCCTGTACGGCTTGTTTCAGGCGCGCGATCACTTCTCGGTTTTCACGATCACGATTGTGTATGCGGTCTACGCCGTTGGCGTCATCGCCAGCCTCTTTCTGGCGGGACACGTGTCGGACTGGATTGGTCGACGTCGAATCCTGGTGGGTTCGTTACTGGTCAACGTGGCCAGTGCCTTGTTGTTCATTCTCTTCCCGAGTCTCGTCGGCCTGATCATTGCTCGCGTGGTCTCTGGCGTGGCCGTTGGCATGACAACGGCCACCGCGACCGCGTATCTCTCTGAGTTGCACTTAGGAGGGAATTCTCGAGCATCGACGAATCGCCCCCAGCTCACTGCGATCGCCGCGAATCTCGGAGGCATTGGTTTCGGACCGCTCCTCGCAGGACTGTTAGCCCAGTTTGCACCGGCTCCGCTGCGCCTTTCCTTCATTGTCGTCGGAGCGGCGTTGCTCGTGTTGGCATTCATCATCTCATTCGCCCCTGAAACTGTGACAATCCTCGAAGAGCGTCCGGCTTGGCGTCCCCAGCGGATGGCCGTACCCTCTGAAGGTCGTCGTCAATTCTTTGCGGCGACCGCGGCGGGCATTACCTCCTTCGCGGTTTATGGTGTCTTCAACTCGCTTGTCCCAAGTTTTCTCTCCGGAACGCTGCACGAGACGTTGCTTGCTGTCGCGGGAGCTATTGCGTTCTCCGCGTTCGCCGCCGGCGCCCTTGCTCAGATTGCCCTAGGTCGACTCGACACCGTGACGATGCTTCGCCGAAGCGTGCCGACGCTGCTGAGCGGACTCGCGCTCTTCACCATTGGAATGTGGATGCCGAGCTTGCTCATCTTCATCATTGGTGGTGTGGTTACCGGCGCCGGCGCGGGCTTGGTGTTTCGAGGCGCCCTCGTCGCGGCGGCCAATACCGCGCCGCTTGAGTCACGCGCCGAAGTTATAGCCGGGTTTTTTCTTGGTGCCTACATCGGGCTCTCCGTTCCGGTTATCGGACTCGGCATTGCTACGCAGCACTTCGCGGCACGCGAGGCGATGTTGGCCTTCGTTATTCTCGTTGCCATTGCCACCGTGTGGTCGGTTCGCGCAGTTGTACGCGCCGCTGCTCAAACTTTGCCTGGCAACTAACGCGACGTTTTAACGGCTCTCCGGGGCCTCACAGTCGTCGGCGAGTTTCTCGCTTGGCCTCGACACGAAAGGTGGCATAAGGAATACCCTCTGAGCACGGGGCAGTCACGCCAGCGCCCGTGCTCGCGCGACGCACCGGGCGTCGCAACGTGAACTGATTCTTCGTACGAAGTTTTCAGAAAGGAACACACATGTCAAACAACAGCGTGGCAACTACGACAGTTGCCTTTCTAGGAGCGGGGCGCATGGGCGCTCCCATGGCCACTCGATTAATCGAGGCGGGATTCGCGCTTCAGGTCTGGAATCGATCCCCAGAGCGTGTTGAGTCACTCGTGGCGCTCGGAGCAGCTTCATTTTCAACGCCGGCACAAGCCGCAACGGGTGCTGACGTACTCGTAACCATGTTGCCCGATGGCCCTTTGGTTGAAGCGGCGATGGTTGGTGCAGAAGGTGGACTAGCGACACTGCAGCCAGGCGCTGTGTGGTTGCAGATGAGCAGCATCGGCGTTGAGTGGACTGCTCAACTCAAGGAGTTGGCCGAATCCAAGGGTGTCGTGTTCGTTGACGCACCGGTGTCGGGCAGTGTTGCACCGGCGACGTCAGGCACGTTGCTCATACTCGCCAGCGGTCCGGTTGAAATCCAGGATCGAGTTGCGCCGGTCCTCGACGCGATGGGTCGTAAGACAATGTGGCTCGGCGAAGCTGGCGCAGGAAGCAAGGCGAAGCTAGTGCTCAATAACTGGCTCGTTGGTCTCGTAGAATCGATCGCCGAAACGCTTCGCTTTTCTGAGGCTCTTAATCTCGATCCCGAACTCATCATTGGACTTCTCGACGAAGCTCCCATCGGCTCGCCATACGCGGTGGTCAAGGCCCGACAGATGTTGGCGGGTGAGTTTGCGCCGAGCTTCGCGCTGAAGCACGCTTTGAAGGACGCCGATCTCGCGGTAGCGAGCGCCCGTGAGGCTGGGGTCGACCTGCGAGTGACCAACAGTTTCATTGAAGCGTGGCACGACGCCGTGAACAGTGGACGCGGTGATGACGATCTATCGGTCGTTTACACCAATGTGTAATCAAGGGCGAGTGACCTCAGGCGTGGCAAGATTTGAGGTGAACTCGAAGGCGAGCGAGCCGCGTGAGGGATTTGAAGATTGAAGACATCGTGAGGCCAAATTCTTGTGCTGACACTTCACTTTTGCGAACGTTGCGACGAGGGTGAAGGCCCGACTAGCGTAATAGCGAGCACTTATAATCTTTCTCGGGTGACGCCCTATCGACTGCCATGTATCGGACAGTTTTACGTTGCAAATGACCCACGGCTGTAGTAATATTTGTTCGTGTCGACGACTGAACAGGACCTCGTATCTGCACCTTGGGGCAGCATATTCACTGACCACATTGTCACTGCCCGTTATGAACCAGGGAACGGCTGGGATGAGTTAAGGCTTGAGGCGTATCAGCCACTTCAACTCGAACCCTCCTCGGCGGTTCTGCATTACGGCCAAGCTATCTTTGAGGGTCTTAAGGCGTATCACCAACCTGATAGTTCCGTGGCCACGTTTCGACCCGAACAGAACGCCCGGCGATTCGCTCGCTCCGCACATCGACTTGCTATGGCGGAGCTTCCGGAAAAGCACTTTCTCGATTCACTCTCATTGCTCGTCGAGGCTGACCGAGAACACGTGCCGACGGGACCGGGCGAGAGTCTGTACTTTCGCCCCTTAGAGATCGCCAACGATAAAGGGCTGTTGACGAATCCTTCCAAAACGTTCCTCTACGTGCTGATGGCGTCGCCGGTCAAGGACTACTTTGCTGGTGGCGTGCACCCGGTGCGCGTGTGGATAAGTACGGAGTACTCACGCGCCATGGTTGGTGGCACCGGCGAGGCCAAGTGTGCGGGCAACTACGCCGCCGCCATGTTGGCACAGAAGCATGGTGCCGATATGGGCTGTGATCAGGTTGTGTGGCTCGATTCAGTGGAGCGACGTTACGTAGAGGAGATGGGCGGCATGAACCTCTTCTTTATATTTGAGAATCGTCTCGTGACGCCGAAACTGACCGGCACATTGCTCCCCGGAGTAACTCGTGACTCGATTTTGACTCTTGGGTCCGATTTGGGATTAGAGGTCGAAGAACGACTTTTCAGTCTTGACGAATGGGAACTGAGCGCGGCCGACGGCTCGTTAAAAGAAGTGTTTGCCTGTGGTACCGCGGCCATCATCACGCCCGTTGGCGAGGTCGTGCACGAGAAGGGTTCGTACACAATTGCGGACGGAACCCCTGGGCCGCTGACGATGAAACTGCGCGAGATGTTACTCAATATCCAACAGGGCACCGTCACCGACCGTCACGGCTGGATGCACCGCCTCACCTAAAGGGTGCGAGGAAGGTGATGCCCTAGTGGATGAAACGATCTCGATGATCGATTGGAACGACGCGCTCGCACGACGCGCTCGTGAAGTGGACAGTGGGGCCATTGCGGCGATCATGGCGCAGACTGAATCGTCGAACATCATTACCTTCTCCGGAGGTTTTCCGAACCCGGCTCTGTTTCCCGCGAAGGCCATAACTGAACTGACTTCGCAACTGCTCGCCAATGACAGTTCGAGCGCGATGCAGTACTCACCGACCAAGGGTTTGACGAGCGTACGCGAATCGGTCGCCGAGTGGTTAGGAGCGCGCGGCGATCCGAGTCCACCGTTCGAGGAGTTGATGATCACGAGTGGGGGAATGGACGCCCTTGGGTTGCTTGCCAAGAGTTATCTCGACCCGGGTGACAGCGTGCTGGTTGAAGCGCCTACCTACCTAGGGGCGATTATGACGTTCGCCGGTTTTCAGGCGAACGTCGTGGGCGTGTCGGTCGACGACGATGGTTTGGACGTTGAGGCGCTCGCCGATCTACTGGAGGGTGGCCTGCGGCCAAAACTTCTTTACACCATTCCTGATCATCAGAATCCAACAGGGCTCAGTCTGTCCGCTGAGCGACGTCAAACGCTCGTCGACCTCTGTCGCCATTACGGCGTACTCGTAATTGAAGACGTCGCGTATCGTGAACTGAACTTTTCGATAGTCCGTCCGGCGACCTTAAGGTCCTTGGCGCCAGATGTCGTGCTACAGATTGGCACCTTCTCAAAGATCTTCTTTCCTGGGGTACGACTGGGCTGGGCATCGGGACCCACTTCGGTTATCGACGCCATGGTCAGTGCCAAACAGAACGTGGATCAGTGTGCGGGAAGCTTCGGTCAACGTCTTGTCGAAGAGTACGTACGCGGCGGTTTTATGGATCGATGGCTACCAGAAGCTCGGACATTTTACGAGCGGAGTTGCCGCACGATGTTGAGCGCCCTGGACGCGACCATGCCTGCAGGCGTGACGTGGACGCGTCCCGATGGAGGATTCTTCACATGGCTTAGTGCGCCACTGGGCATCGACACCACCGCGCTGAGCGTTTCTGCGTCGGGTGCCGGCGTCACGTACGTGCCGGGTCAACTCTTCGATCCCGAAGGCGTGAAGAGACATCAGATTCGCCTTTCGTACAGCTGTGTAAGCGAAGAACAGATAGACGTCGGGATTCAACGACTGGCCACACTATTAACTACACAACGTTCCACCAATTGATAACAAGGAGATCCAATGACTAATGAACATTTCAATACCGATCAGGCCGGTACGCCGACGGCCGAAGGCCGCTTTGTGAAGGTCGAAGACATCAGTCCTATTGCGTTTGTCGAGGGACTTGACTTTCGCCCCGTCCTCTCTGAGAGGACCTTGGTGAACTTTGTGCACTTTGATCGCAATACCGAAGCGCCCCGGCACTCCCACGAAGAAGAGCAGATCGTCATCCTTCTTGAAGGTGAGTTCGAGTTCGACCTTGACGGTGACGTTCGCACGGTACGCCCAGGCGATGTCGTCGTCGTACCCGCGTGGGTTCCTCACGGTGCCTGGACCAAGGACACCACCTGTCTAGAGGTCGACGTGTTCAACCCGCCGCGAAAGAGTTTGCTTGAGCACGCCGCCGCTCAGATTAAAAAGAGCGAAGGGAACGCTTGACGTGGATCTCGGTTTAAGGGGTCGGCGCGCGGTAGTGACGGGCGGCTCCAAAGGAATTGGTCTCGCTGTGGCGCGTGAACTTGTGAGCGAAGGTGTCAGCGTCGCAATATGCGCGCGCACCCCTCACGAAGTGGAAAGCGCGGCACAAGAGCTTCGAGATCTCGGCGGCTCCGTGTACTCACAGTGTGTTGACGTAACCGACCCCGAGCAGATAGTGGACTTTATTGCCAACTCGGCGCAAGCGCTTGGCGGCATCGACATACTGGTGAATAACGCTGGTGCCGCGCACCCGGGAAACTTTTCAACGCTTACCGATGAGGCGTGGCAGGGAGACCTCGACGTGAAGCTCTTTTCGCAGATTCGCTGCACCCGAGCAGCGCTCGAGCACCTTCGTAAGAGTGAAGCCCCGCGGGTCATAAACGTCAACGCCGTGTACGCGCGCTACCCGGATCCGAAATTCTTTGCGACGACGGTTTGTCGAGCCGCGTGTCTCAATTTCAACAAGGTGCTCGCGCTCGAGCTGGGTCCCGAAGGCATACTGGTCAACAGCGTCAATATTGGCTTCGTGGTAACGCCGCAGTGGACGAACATCCACCAACTTCAAGCACCGGAACTCTCTACTGAGGAGTTTTTCGCCTCTCGCGCGGCAAGCGAAGTTCCGCTCGGACGATTCGGTACGGTGGAAGAGACGTCGGGAATGATTGCGTTCCTTGCGAGTGATCGCGCGAGTTACATAACTGGTGCCAGCATTGATATTGCTGGCGGGATGGGAAAATACGTCTGATGTGTCGACTGCTGTGTTGGGCCACTACGTCCCCGAAGACGCTCGGCGAAGTGCTCGGTGAGCCAGGCCTTACGAAGTTCACGGATCTCTCGAAACTTCATAATGACGGATGGGGCATGGCGGGAGTGGAGCCACTTGGTTCGACGCCCCAAGTATCGCGTTCAACGACGCCCGCCTACAACGACGATCTCTTGGGCGAGAGTGTGGGCGCCGCCTACAGCGGATGCGTGGTTCACTTTCGTAAAGCGAGTCCGGGACTAGCGGTCGAGATGCGAAACACCCATCCCTTCGTCTTGGGTTCGGTGGCATTCGCTCATAACGGATCAATTGACCCCCAGGAACGGTTGGACGAACTCCTCACGCCACGCTGGCGCGAGCGTATGGTCGGCACGACTGACAGCGAACGCTACTTCTTAGCCGTCATGGCTGAAGTGGAAAATGGCCGCGAACTCAGCGAAGCGATTGACGTCGTCGTCACGAGAATTACGAAGGAGTTTGAGACGAGCAGTCTCAACGCGATGTTTATTACGCCTTCGGCCGTCCACGTCGTTACTAGTCACGACCCCGATAGGTCTCCTGGCCCCGATATGGAACCGGACGGCGAGCCGTATTATCAGTTGCGCCTGAGGCGCAGCGCCGACACAGTGGTCGTCGCTTCCTCGGGGTTTCCACAGTCAGACGATGACGGCTGGGCGATGCTCGAGAATTACACGCTGCTCTCGATTGACCTTGCCAGTGCCACGACGGCCACAATGATGCTTGGCTCGCGAGATATTGTCGCGAGTCGCTAGACAGCGACGAACTCACGATTCGGGCAGTTCCTCGATGTTTGGTGCAGTTGAAACTCAAGGATGTCCAACGTATGGTCACTGCTCACTTGAAATCTTCAAATCCTTGACATATGGCAGTTCATACTGTTATTCTCCTCACAACTGAGGACCGAATCATCGATTCTCTTTAGATATACGCCGTAACAAAAGGTCAGAGTTGTGCCAGTCCAGCGACGCTGGGGAATCGGGGGATGCAAATGGATAGTGGGAACGGCGAGAGCCATACGTCTATAAAGGCGGCGGGCCCAGCAATTATCACTGACCTGGAAAAAGGTCAGTTAGCCAAAGGTACGTTAAGCACCGTGGACGCTGTCGCGATCAGCGTTGCGGTGCTGTCACCGGCGATGGCCATGCAGCTCAACACGGGCGGCGTCGCTGGGGTAGCGGGTGGTTCGACGCCCTTGGCCTTTTTGTTAGGTGGCATCGCGTGCCTTTCATTAGCCTTTGTCGTTATTGGCTTTACTCGACGTCTCGCTTCGGCGGGCTATGCCTACACTTACGCGAGTCGCAGTCTCGGGAAGCATTCGGGGTTTATGGCTGGATGGCTCTACGCCTTTGGCATGGCGTGCTTCGTGCCCATGACCATGGCGGGCGTCGGTGGATTATCGGCTCAGCTCTTTAATCTCAATGGGAACACGTGGATCTGGTTCTTCCTCGGCGGCATGGTTCTTCTCCTTGTCCTCTCGATCATCCGCATAAAATTCACCACGAAGATTCAGCTCCTGGTCGGAATTGTTACTGTGCTGCTCTTTGTCATCATTGACATTGTTGTCACGGCAAAGGGTGGCGCTCACGGTCTCTCGCTGGCGCCCTTCACCTTTAGCCACACGGCGAGTGGTGGCTTTCACGGAGTCTTTTACGGCCTTATCTTGGGCGTGACGTCTTTCATTGGCTTCGAAACAGCGGCCGATTTTGGTGAAGAGACCGCAAATCCGCGCCGGGCAATTCCTGTCGCCGTGCTGGTCGCGGTGACCTTCGCGATTCTCTTCTACGTGTGGACGACCTACGTGATGTCGATTGGCTACGGCGTGAACGCCTTGCAGCACGACCCGAGCGCTTGGGTCAATAATGGTTTCGCTGGCGTCGCGACGAGATACATCAACCACGCCTTTGGCACCATGGTTGACGTTGGCGCCTTGTTCTCAGCGTTCATTGTCTGTGTCGCGTGCGCAACGGCATCGAGCCGGACAATTTTTGCCATGGCTCGAGAGGGCGTGTTGCCCAAGTGGTTCAGCCACACCAACGCTTGGTCGCGCGCTCCGTTTAACGCGACCGCAACGGTGGCCGGCGTGTCAACCATTGTCGCCATCATCATTGCCTATGGCTTTGGTTCAAGTGCGCTTGGCGGTGAAGCCTGGACGGTCTATGACCTCATGGCGACGATCGGGACACTGGCCATTGTCGTGGTGTACATCGCCCTCTGTCTTGGTGGGATTGCCTTCTTCAAGCGTACGAGTCGTCGGTTCAACCCGTTTATTCACGGTCTCATTCCGCTGGTGGGTGCCGTCATTTTTGCTGCTGCGTGGTACGGATCAGTCTTCCCACTACCACCAGCGCCCATCGACTCCGCGGCGTACATCGCGATCATTTGGTTCGTGCTGGGACTAGGAGTTCTCTGGTACTTGTCAACTAATCACCGCGACGCAGTCGACCGCATTGGTTCCATCCTCGGTGAAGAGGGTGGCGACATGGGAGAAGAATTCGACGCCCCGAAGGATTCAGCGTCGGCCTCATCGTAGACACTCACGCGTTTGTTGTGAAGATCGCCGCCCTTCGAGGCGGCGATCTTCCATTTGTGTCATCGCACGCTCTCGCCGGCTGGTCGGTGGTAGCTCACGCGTCACGTCGAGCGAGCATTCGTAGCGCTTCGTTTCATAGGGCATTTGAACCAAGTAGCGAGAAGCCGCCCTCGTTCTTCGGACCCTCATTCTTGAAGGGGCATTCGTTACGAAGTTCGTCGACGCGACGTTAGCTTCCCGGAGGTGGCGTGCGACCCAAGTGAAAGAACTCATCGTTCGGTACCAGGTTGAGAGCGTGAACCATCCGATTCGAAAGTGCGAAGAAGGCTACGACTGATGAGATATCCCACACGTCTTCACTCTCAAATCCAAGTGCCATAAGGGCTTGATGGTCGGACTCGTCAACTGCCTGGGGTCGACGAGAAAGCTTGAGCGAGTAATTGAGCATGCCTCGCTGACGCGCGCTTAAAGGAGCGTGGCGATAGTCAATCGCAATCTTGTCAGCCAGCACCGGGTCGCCAGAGTGCAGGCGAAGCATTGCGCCATGAGAAGCGACACAGTACGTGCAGTTCACTGCGGCGCTCGTTGCCACCACGATCATTTCACGTTCAGCTTTGCTGAGACCACCTTCACGATCCATGATGGCGTTTCGATACCTAAAAAAGGCGCGGAACTCCTCGGGGCGGTGCGCGAGCGCTAGGTAGACGTTGGGGATGAATCCCAGACGTTCACGCGCGGCGTTGATCTGCTCACGAATGTCGTCGTCGAGATCGTCAAAGTTTGGAATCGGGAACCGGCTCATGGAAGCGTCAGTCACTCTTCGACGTCCATTTTGCTCAATAGCGACTTGAGAATGTTGCTCGTGAAATTTTCGGGTTCCATCGTTGCCATAATGATTGACGTGTCGGTGTGCTGAACGCCTGGAGCGGCGAGAAGTTGATTGAAAAAGATGTCGCGAAGGTGATCGGGGTCGCGCACGCGCAAACGAACACGCAAATCGAGTGGGCCCGTGATCACGTCGACACTCTCGACTTCTGGAATCTGCAACAGCCACTGAGCAACTTCGCGTTGATCGGCGCTTCGCTCGGAGAGCACGCTGATATCAACGAGCATCGGGTGGCCCAACGCACTCCAGTCCACCATCGCGCGGTAGCCTTTGATAACCCCGGCGGCTTCGAGTCGAGAAATCCGTTCAGATATCGCGGGTGGTGACATACCAATGGCGCGCGCGAGGGCGCGTTGCGAAAGTCGGGCGTCGTTGGCGAGATGCTCGAGAATCTTGAGATCCATCTCATCCAGACTGGGAAAAGTCATAGCCGTGATCCCCTCTGCGTAAGTAATCCCACGCTTACTTTCTTCAATGGACATTACCGAAATGTGGCGCCACGATTGGCGCCAACAATGTTTAGTAGAACTCGAAGTACTCGCGCATTTCCCAGTCGGTCACTTCACTGAGGAAACGAGTTACCTCGTGTCGCTTCATCATGATGAGGAACTTGATAAAGTCGCTACCGAACTGCTCACGAAAGAACGCGTCGCCTTCGAGCGCATCGGTAGCTTCCCAGAGACTCTTGGGTAGCTTCGCGGCACTCTCGTCGGCGTAGGGATCTGCACCCCCGAGTGGTGGGGGCGTGAGTTGGCGACGGATGCCGTCGAGGCCAGCTGCAAGGTTTGATGCGAGGTAGAGGTAGGGATTCGCCGCGGGTTCGCCCATGCGATTCTCGATGTGCGCCCCCTTTTCACCGGGTTGGGCTTGCACGCGAACAAGCGTGCCGCGGTTCTCTTCGGCCCAACCCACACGGTCGGGGGCAAAAGAGTACGGGCGCAGTCGCTTGTAACCATTAATCGTGGGGTTACTAAATATCGTCATTGGTAGAGCGTGCTCGAGCAGACCTGCCACGAACTGTCGCCCGACGAGCGAGAGTGAGTTGTTGTCGTCACTCGTAAAGGCGTTCAGCCCTGATTCGCGGTGGCGAAGAGACTCATGCAGGTGCCATCCACTTGAAAACGCGTTGGGCAGTGAGGGGCGAGCCATGAAGGAGGCGAGCAGACCCTGATCCTGACAGATCTGTTTAGTGATCGATCGAAAGAGCACCATGGCGTCAGCCGTGTCGAGGCCTTCCATAATGTCCATGGTGATCTCAATTTGACCGGGCCCCCATTCGTCTTCCATCGATCGCAGCGGTAATCCAACCGCCAGATAGGCGTTACGAAGCGATTCGAGGATCGTGTTGACGCCAGCCAATCGAACCTCTGACAAATATTGGTATCCCTGCTCGATGGCGCTGACTTTGGGAGGCGGAGGTGGCCAGCCGGTGTCGGCGAAGTCGATGCGCCCCGGGTTATCGCGGCGCACAATGTAAAACTCGACTTCGAGTCCCGCGATGTAGTCAAAGCCCATGTCCGCGGCGGCGCTCACCTGGTCGCGCAGCAAACGTCGACTGTCAATGGAGACGGGTTTTCCATTGGAGAAGTAGGCGTCGGTAAGGACCCAACCGGTGCGGTCAGCGAAAGGCAGGACGCGTAGCGTCGCCGGGTCGGGCACGAGCACTAGGTCCGGAAAGCCACTCAGCTCTGGAATGTCGAAGCCGCCACCTTCGGCGAAGGCTTGGGTAAAGACGAAGTTGCCAGAGTCGAGGCTAAAGAGCGCACCAGAAAAGTCAATGCCACTCTCGAGTGACGCGAGGTAATCCTCGCTCGACATGAATTTCACGCGAGGCACGCCGTGTTGATCAACCCAGATCATTCGAACGGTTTGTAGGTCATGCTCTCGAACGATTTCGCGGCTCTTTTCTGCCGCTTGACTGAAACTCTCGGTGAATAGTCCGTGTTCGCGAATGAATCCCGCTTTTCCGACTCCGCGAAGTGAGTTATTCGCCATGCTTCTCCTTGTCCAATAACGCCTAATCAACGCGAACTATAGTTACGGAGTCTACAGATGTCAACTTTATGAAGGCAACTACCGTTGAAAGAACGCCTCCAACCTCATAAAGTTTTCATTCGCATTGTAAGTTCTGCGACAGCCACTCCAATCGGACAGAACGCTCTTGGACAGTTGCGCCCTTGATCTTCGTTTCGATGACCGAGTTAGTTCGCCGAGATCAGCGCAGCGAGGCGCGGTGTAGGGATAAAACCACGTACGTTGTAGTGAGGATTGGACGAGTGAGGTGATGCGTCACTGAAAAGTAGTTGAGCCAGTTGATATGCAATTTCTTGTTGAAGGCTTACTCACCACTTAATAAATGCGAGATTTTGTTACAATTGACAGGTAATTACTCATTATGGTGTACGTGGGGAAACTACCGCGATACTGGTTCGTCGGCGAGAATGAGCAAAAGAGGTTGAAATGATTGATGATCACGGCCACCCCTTTGCCCGCAGCGGCGGGCCCTTTGACATTTCATCAATTGGACTCTTTATTGAAGAAGGCGCCAACGCAGATCGGCGGCGAGAGGAGTCCGGCGCGAAGCGACTATCCACGCACCTCATGGCGCGTCGTTTAGCTTCGTACCTTAACTGTGACGTCAGTGAAATCTCTGATGCTCGCGCGCAGGCAAGTTCGAACTGGTCGACCTACGTGCGGGGACTTCTGAGCGACGCACGAATCGACGAGCTCATCTTCGACGTCGGGGCTGAACGCACGGGCGAGGTTACCGAGTTTTACGCCGATCTCGTCGATCGTCCGGTGCATTGGATTGGCCGCATTGATCCTGTCGTTGATGACTTGATGAAGCAGGGGTCTGACGCGGAGACCATCGTGAGCGAAGTGGAGCGTTTCTGTCGTGAATCCGTGGAGGCGGGATGCGTCGGTTTTAAAACGGCTATCGCCTATCGAACGGGCTTAGCGGTACACGCGGGCGTCACCATCGATCAGGCTCAGGATTCACTGGACCTTGACGTGCCAATTCGACGACGGGGAAAGGCCTGTCGCGATCTTGCCTTTCAGCGCGCGTTGGGCGTTGCCGCCGAGACCGGACATCCCTTTCAAATTCATACAGGGTTTGGTGACTCGTCGCTCCGTCTGAGTGAATCGAATCCTCTGTTGCTCGAAGAGATACTCCTCAGTGACGAAGGATCGGCCGCGCCTATTGTGCTGATTCACGGGTCCTATCCCTGGACTGAAGAGCTGGGATTTCTGGCGATGAGTCGACCCAACGTCTTTGCCGAAATATCGCTTTTCAATATTTTCACACCATTGCAGGTAACCCAGCGATTAGTTCAGCTCCTAGAACTTGTACCAACGGATCGGATCATGTTCGGAACTGACGGGCACGAAGAACCTGAGTCGTTCTGGTTCGCTGCCCACGTTTTACATGATGCTTGGGCGCAAGCGGCCGATCAGCTGATTCGTGCCGGGGCCGATTCGGCGTGGATCGAACAAGCTCGCCTGGACGTCTTTGACCGTACGGCGAGGACGCTTTACCTTGGCTGAGTTCGAACATCGAATCGTGCGTGCCTCGGTGCACGAGGTGGCCCTTCCGCTCCTGAAGACGTTCGTCACCGGTTTTGGTAATACGTCGTCGCGGCACACGGTCCTCGTCCATCTCGTGGATGAAGAAGGGTTCGAAGGATGGGGTGAAGCGCCAGCCCTCGATCACCCCTTCTATCTCAGCGAAACTACGTCCACTACGTTCTCGGTGATTGTCGAATACGCCCTCGACCTTGCCCTGCGCTCACCCAGCTCAGACCCGCGTGACGTGGCCCACGCCATGTCGCCGATTCGGGGCAACACTTTTGCGCGCGCGGGCGTTGAAGCGGCCTTTTGGGCATTGACGTCAGCGCGCGAGGGACGACCTCTTGCTTCGTTGTTTGGCGGAACCGCGACTCGCGTAGCAGTGGGCGAGAGTCTAAGTATCGCTGACACGCTCGACGAGACGATCGAAGAAGTAGCCCTGCGCCTGGAAGAAGGGTATCGACGGATCAAGCTGAAAATTCGTCCCGGTTGGGACATTGAAGTTGTTCGCGCCGTACGCGAAACTTTTGGCGACGGCGTGCTGCTGCAGGTGGACGCTAACGCTTCGTACACGCTCGATGACGTCGAGGCGCTGCGTGCACTTGACAACTTTGGACTGCTCTGCATCGAGCAGCCACTTGGCTTCGACGACATTGAAGGTTCGGCGGTCCTTCAGCGTCAACTTCAAACACCCATTTGTCTCGACGAGGCGATACGAAGTCTCTCTGACGCTCGACGGGCTCTCGACATTGACGCATGTCGCAACATCAACGTAAAGCCCGGTCGGGTTGGTGGGCTAGTGGCGTCGTTAGAAATACACGATCTCTGTGTTGAACGCGAAATACCCATGTGGTGTGGTGGCATGCTCGAATCTGGCATTGGTCGTTCCGCCAATTTGGCCTTGTGTTCACTCCCTGGCTTTAATCAGCCCGCCGACATGTCGCCAGCGTCGGTTCTCTACGCCGATGACTTAGTGGATCCCACGTTTGAAGTCGAGCCCGAAGGATACGTCGCGGTGCCAACCGCGCCTGGCCTCGGGTTCAACGTTGTTCCTCATCGAATTGTTGAGCGCACCGTTCGTTTCGCCGCGCTTGACGCGGTTACGCACGATATTCGCGAGAGATCACTCGAATACGTCGACCTGTAAGTCGAGGCCGAGCGTATTTGACTCCCAATGGTGACCATCGCGCCTCGTGGCGACATTGTTGACCTCGGTCCAGGCTCTTTCCGATAGTGCCCCCTTTGAGACCTCTCTTGAGCTCGCGTTCGCGACGAGCCACATCGGAAAGTTCAGGTGCGAGCAGTGGACAGTAAACCAGACGACGAAATCCGAGTCCAGAAACCTAAGACGTCGTCGGTGGGCATTCCCGCCATACGGTACGCCCGCAGTACGCGGTGAGTGAAATGGGCGTGACGCGTGGAGTGAAAACGCTCCTCACCCTCAATCAAACTGACGGATTTGACTGTCCGAGTTGCGCGTGTCCCGATCCCAAGGCCGGTGACCGTAACTTCGCAGAGTTTTGTGAGAATGGGGCGAAGACAACGTCGTGAGAAGCGACACGCGAGCGCGTTGGTAGAGAGTTCTTCGCTACGCGCTCCGTGAGCGAACTGTTGAAAGAAGACAGTCACACCCTCGAACATCACGGGCGACTCACCGAGCCGATGTACCTCGTCCCCGGGGCCGATTACTACGTGCCGATTTCCTGGGGCGAGGCACTGGAACTAACTGCCAACCGGCTACGTGAGATGGCGAATTCGAATCGTGCGGCCTTTTACACCAGCGGTCGCGCGAGTAATGAAGCAGCGTTCGTCTACCAACTGTTGGCTCGGCGACTCGGGACAAATAATTTGCCGGACTGTTCCAACATGTGTCACGAATCCAGCGGCACCGCTCTAAGCGAAACGATCGGTGTTGGCAAGGGTACCGTCGACCTTGATGACATCACCGACCACGCCGAATTAATCGTCATTGTCGGTCAGAATCCCGGTACGAATCATTCGCGCATGTTGACTGCTCTGGAAAAGGCGAAGCAACGTGGCGCGCGTGTCGTCTCGGCCAACCCGCTGCCTGAAGCGGGGCTCATGCGATTCAAGAATCCCCAGAGCGTGCGTGGACTGATTGGCCCCGGAACACAACTGACCGATCGCTCATTGCACGTGCGCGTTAATGGGGATTTGGCAATGTTCGCGGGCGTCAACAAAGCACTTTTAGCGCTCGAGGATGCCCAGCCCGGCACGATCTTTGATCACGAGTTCATCGAGACATACTGCGACGGCTTCGAACAAGTGTGCAGTGCGTGGCGCGATCTTCAGTGGTCCGAGATCGAGTCACGAAGCGGGCTCACTCGCGAAGAGATTGAGGGTTTTGCCTCGGACGTTATTGCAGCTAAGAGCGTCATTGTCTGCTGGGCCATGGGAATAACCCAGCATCACAATGCGGTGGCGACCATTCGCGAGATCGTGAACTTTTTGCTGTTGCGGGGCAACATTGGTCGCCCCGGGGCGGGGCCGTCACCGATCCGCGGACACAGCAATGTCCAGGGCGATCGCACGATGGGAATCTGGGAGAAGATGCCCGACGCCTTCCTCGACAAACTGCGAGACGAGTTCGAATTCGATCCTCCGCGCGAACACGGTTACGACACGGTCAACACCATTCGCGCCATGCGTGACGGCGCGATTGACGTATTTTTCGCGTTGGGCGGCAACTTCGTCGCCGCCACGCCCGATACCGCTGTTACTGAAGCAGCGATGAAGAACTGCGCGTTGAGTGTTCACGTGGCGACCAAGCTCAATCGGTCGCATCTATGTCACGGACGAGAGGCGCTGTTGTTGCCGTGCCTTGGACGAACCGAACGCGACGTCCAGGCCAGTGGCGATCAGATCGTCAGTGTTGAAGACTCGATGAGTATTGTTCACTCGAGTAGCGGACGACTCGCTCCAGGCTCAGATCTACTGCGTAGCGAGGTCGCCATTGTCGCTGGACTGGGTCGAGCGCTCTTTGGTGACGACATTGGCTGGAGCGAAATGGCTAATGACTACTCGGTGATTCGTCGCCACATTGAGCGCGTCATCAATGGTTTCGAGAACTATGAGCAGCGCGTCCGCGAACCGGGTGGTTTCACGTTGCTTCGAGGTCCCCACGACTCGAGGACGTTTAGCACCGCGACGGGTAAGGCCCGCTTTACCGTGAGCGAACCTGACGCGATCGAAGTTCCCGAGGGGCACCTCGTACTTCAGACCGTTCGCTCGCACGATCAGTTCAACACGACGGTCTACGGGCTGGACGACCGATACCGTGGCATCTAGGGGGGGGCGAAACGTGGTCTTCGTGAACGCCGACGATCTCGCCGCACGAGGCTTGAGCGACGGCGACTGGGTTGATCTCATCAGCGTCTGGTCCGACGGTGAACGCTACGCCAAGGGATTTCGCACCGTCGCGTACGAAACACCGCGAGGATGCGTGGCAGCGTACTTTCCTGAAGCCAACGTCTTGGTGCCCCTCGACTCCACGGCGATCGGCAACAATACCCCGACGTCGAAGTCGGTAATAGTCCGTATCGAACCGGCGTCGTGAACTAGAAGAGTTAGTTTGAGGTCATCTCAAGGGTTTTAGCGAACACGATGCGTGCCGGTGTAGACGACCATTGAAGGATCGCGAAGAAATCCGATCAAGGTCATACCTGACTCTTCGGCTAAGTCAACCGCGAGCGACGAGGGCGCTGACACGGCGCACAAAGCTGGGATGCCCGCCATTACCGCCTTTTGTACCAGTTCGAATGACGCTCGACCAGAGACCATCAGAATCGTTTCACGCAGCGGCAGTCGACCCTCGCGAAGCGCCCAACCGATCACTTTGTCGACCGCGTTGTGGCGGCCAACGTCTTCTCGCAGCACGAGTAGTTCACCCGTTTCACCACTGAACAATCCTGCTGCGTGTAGTCCGCCCGTTTTTTCGAAGACCTTCTGAGCTTCGCGTAGGCGCTCGGGAAGCGAAACCAGCATCAATGGTTCGAGTTGCAAGGGATCGTCGCGGACGTCGAATGATGATCGAGTCCTCACGGCGTCAATCGAAGCTTTACCACAGAGTCCGCACGAACTCGTCGTGAAGAATGCTCGAGCAACGCTGTCGTCTGGGGGAGCGACGCCGTCAGCCAACGTCAGGTCGAGCACGTTGTATTCGTTGATCCCGTCAATTCCTTTACCACTGCAGTAGCGCATTGCGAGGAGGTCTTCCGTTTTAGAGATGACACCTTCGCTCACGAGGAATCCCGCGGCGAGGTCGAAGTCGGACCCTGGCGTCCTCATCGTGACCGCGAGGGATTTTCCACCCACGCGCAGTTCGAGTGGCTCTTCGCCAGCGAGCGTGTCGAGAGCACGACGAGGAGGCTCGCCAACGCTCACGCGCGTGACGTGTCGCTCTGGCGAGATCCGACTCACTCGATTCCTCTGAGTGCCCGAGAGTCGATGCCCGAGGTTGTGGTGATCACGTTCGAGACTCCGTCGAAGGCGGCGTCCGTATTTGTTGCGCTCATTCGATGAGCCCCGGATCGTTGTCGTTCTGCCGGTCCGCCAAGGCACGGGCTATCTCCAGTGCGACACTCGGACTTAGCCCAGCGGCCGCGGCTACCCAGCAAGTAAGAGGAGCAGCGGTTCGCTCCGATGAGTGCGCCGCTACTCCAGCGAGCGCGAGGATGGTCTCGCGGTCTTCTTCGCTAAGAGCGTTCCCGCTTGACGCCGACACAAACTCGTCAATCCAATTAATGGCGTTCGTCATAGGCGTTCTCCTGGCCGTTTTCGTAGAGAACAGTGGATCACGTAATGAGACGCGAAGCGGACTTTGTCGCTCGCGACATCGTTGTGGGCCATGGTCTCTCGCTGACTATTCAGCCGAAGGTTAGCAACATCGTCTTGACAAAAAGACGCGGAGGCGGGCACGAAGAGGGCGGATGATCAGTGACCGTGGCCAAAATGGGGCGACAACGTAGTCTTTGGCCATGGTCAGCCAAAGAGTCTTGGTGCGCGACGACTTTGTCGGTGCGGTTCTCACAGGCGGTTACGCCAGTCGAATGGGATGCGACAAAGCGCTTTTCGAAGTACAGGGAGTTCCCATGGCCACCCGTGTTGCTCGAGCCATGCTCGCAGCAGGCGCTAAAAACGTGTCATGTATTGGCGGAGACGCCGGAGCGTTGAGCGCGCTCGGACTCAATGTGATTTCCGACCAGATGCCCCACGAAGGGCCGCTCGCCGGCATCATCGCGGCTCTTCGGGCTGCTTCAGAAGACATCGTCGTCGTCACCGCGTGCGACATGCCCTGGATCTGCGAAGAACACGTGGTTGGACTTGTAAACAAAATGGATACATTCGAAGTGGTGGCGAGTGTCGCCGATGGTCAAGTGCAGCCACTACACGCTGTTTGGTCGCGCACTTCACTCGAAAAACTTGAAGAGGCCTTCCAGTTGGGCGAACGTTCAGCGTTGCGAGCGATTCGAAACCTCAACTATTCAACTGTCGACTTCGGTGCCGGTTCCTGGTCAATCGACCTTGACACGCCGGGTGATGTTCTCAGAAACCTCTGAACGAACGGTTCGTCAGTCATTTCCTGGTTAGTTGAGCCAGTCATCAACTGACGCGGTACCAGCCTCGTAGTGGTCAAGCATGACATTTTGGATGTTTCGAACGCGCTCCTCGAGTTGAACACGGCGATTAATAAGCGTGAACTTCTCTTCTTTGATGCGATCAAGCAATTCATTGATGACCTGGGGATCGCGCAGATCACTTGAGACTATTTGCGCGTGGAGGCCGAGTAAACCTCGGGCGTAGCCCTTTGTGAGATTGTCGGCGGCGACCACCGACTCAACAGCGTCAGGCGACAATGACCAACCACCGCCAATCCATCCTGTAGCCAAAAGGTGAGGAAGATTGTCCACCAAGGATTGAAGATCGGTATCGCTCGGCGTTGACAAGCCGTGACTGAGAATGTTTGCGTCGAGCGTGAGCACTCCTATCGCGAAGGAGGCGAAGACGGAGGCTTGTACGAGTTCGCTGCGCCATTTTCTAAGGTCGGCCAGTGGCGTCGACTCATCAACCGGTTGAGCCCGGCTAAGAAGATCATCGACTTTAGCTATCGAATTGGCCCCCTTGCAATGAGGACGATTCTTTCGGGAGGGGGAGATGAAATCATCGGCCTCGCCAAGACAAACCTGCGAGTGCTTGCTCGAGTGACGTCCGAGCCAGGCACGCAAGATCGAAGTCGTCAGAGCCTGCATTGTCGCGCGCGCTGACCTGGCTTGATCCCAGAGCTCGGCGTCTTTTAGCCGAACAGAGAAGCACGTGATCTTCTATACCCCTATGGGGTATATACTCGAATTCGGAGGTGGCCTATGAAAGAGCCCGGATACATCGACGAGAAGGTCGCAGTTCTCAAACGTCTTCGACGTATTGAGGGTCAAGTCCGCGGTGTGGCGCGGATGGTTGAAGAAGATAAGTACTGCATCAACATCCTTGATCAGATTTCGGCGACGACACGTGCTCTTCAAGCTGTCGCGCTCGAACTTCTGAACGACCACCTCTCGCACTGCGTCGCCAACGCCGTTGCCGCGGGTGGTCAAGAAGCTGAGGACAAGATCAGCGAGGCGTCGGCCGCCATTGCTCGCATGGTGAAGTCGTGATACATCTTGCGACGATTACTCCATTGGTCGACGTCGGGCGAAGCCTGCGCGAGGGCTTCTTCATGTTCTGGGAGACGCTCTGGGCGTTGGTACTTGGCTTCACACTGTCGGGATACGTGCAAGCCTTTGTCTCAAAGGCGCAGATGCAAGCGAAACTCGGTAACCATAAGCCTGCTGCCGTCGGTCGCGCTGCCGGTTACGGCATGGTGTCATCGAGCTGTTCCTACGCCGCCTCGGCGATGGCAAAATCAATCTTCGCCAAGGGCGCTGACTTCATCACCACCATGGTGTTCATGATTGCTTCAACGAACCTGGTGGTTGAACTCGGCATCGTGATGCTCGTGTTGCTCGGCTGGCAGTTCATGGTCGCGGAGTTCGTCGGTGGACCGATCATGATCATCCTTTTTGCCGTGCTCGGCGGCTTCGTCTTTCGGACCGCGCTCGTCGTGGCCGCTCGACGTAAAGCTCAAGGTGGCACAGCGCCCAGCCACGACCACGCCGCCATGAGCGGCATGACCGAGGAGCACGAAGAAGAAATGGACCAATCGTCGTGGTCGTCCAAAGTGCGCTCGCCTGCCGCGTGGTCCGACGCCGCGAGTTACGCCGTTGCTGACTTCACGATGCTTCGACGAGAGCTGGCCATTGGCTACGCCGTCGCAGGATTCTTGGCGGTCCTCGTGCCAACACATGTGTGGAATCTGTTTTTCATACACGGGCATGGATTTTGGACAAGTCTTGAGAATGCGTTAGTAGGGCCGATCATCGCAGTATTGAGTTGGGTGTGCTCGATTGGCAACGTCCCGCTCGCTGCGGCGTTATGGTCCGGGGGAATCTCTTTTGGTGGCGTGATCGCTTTCATCTTCGCCGACCTCATCGCAATGCCACTGATTCTCATCTACCGCAAGTTCTATGGAACGAAGCTCACTCTTCGACTCGTAGGTCTCTTCTACGTGGTGATGGCGACGGCTGGGCTTATTACCGAGGGAATCTTCCGGCTCTTTAACGCGGTACCGTCCGTCCGTTCGCTACGAGTCATTCAGTCGCACTTTGAATGGAACTACACGACGTTCTTGAACATTCCCTTCATCGCCTTGGCCGTTGCTGTCTGGTGGATTGCTCGACACAAAGAGCGCTTCGGGGGTGGTGAGGGATACGCGATCGATCCCGTCTGTGGGATGCAGGTCCGCATTGGTGACGCGCCGGCGAGCTGCGTTGTTGAAGGAACGACTCATTATTTCTGTTCAGATCGTTGCCGTGATCGCTTTGTCGCCAGCGCGAAGGTTGGGGCGCCTATTGATCAGGCCGAGGTTCACGTTGCGATGAGTATGAAGCCTTCGCAGGACTCCACCTCTTCGTCAGCGATCGATCCCGTCTGTGGGATGTCGGTAAATCCAGAGAATGCCGCAGCGCAAGAAGAACATGATGGAAAGACCTATTACTTCTGCAGTTCTGGCTGCGCGGCCCGGTTCGTGTCGGGATTATGAGCGCAATGGCCCAACCTCAACTCACCGCTGCTACCTCTGAGTGTGCCCAAGAGCGACCTCAGGTTCACGTCGTACCTTCCAACGAGCCTGGTGGTTCCGTCGACGGCTGTCGGCATCGACGGACTCACGTTGGTGAGGGTCGATCAAAGTCCCCGGTTGCACGTGTCGCTCGCAATGAGCTCGGCGAAGCTTCCTAGACTGGCAAGAGCAGCATTCGTTGAGGTCGTGCACCGGCACTTCATCTGGTCGGGTCGCGCGGTAAGAGTGCTCAGCGCGAAGTAGGGCGACGAATGGTCGTCGTGTGAGCATATCTATAGACCTAGAGGTGCAGGGAAACAGCCGCGGGCCGTCTTGGGGCCGAGAGGAACGGCGCAGAAGCACGTCCTGAGCGACGAAACTCGCCTAATTTCCAGCGTTTTACTGATTTTGACATCAAGTGCACGAAAATCTCAGACTTATGATACGATACGTATCGTTCTATAAATCGGAGGTAGACCAGTGCTCGAAGTTAAGACCCATCGCCAGCGTCGCATCGATCGAGCACGCTTTCAGCCAACGCAGGCTGTTGAGGCGTCCGGTGCCGCCACCCAATCCACTCACCCCGGACTCTCCAGTTCGGCGCTCGCGCTCGTGCTGGTGGCGTCGTTCATGGTGGTCCTTGACTTCAGTATCGTCAACGTTGCCCTTCCGTCAATTCACCAAGCTCTCGGCTTTGGCTCTGACTCGGTGCAGTGGGTAGTGACCGCGTACGCGATCACGTTCAGTGGACTACTTGTTCTCGGTGGACGAATTGCCGATCTCTTTGGTCGTCGACGCGTCTTCATCGCGGGACTGCTCATCTTTGCCGCCTCCTCGCTCGCAGCCGGAATGAGCCACGACGCCGTCATGCTCGTCGTAGCGCGCGCAGTCCAAGGCGTCGGCGCCGCCCTCGTGGCCCCCGCGTCGCTCTCACTCATTACGTCGCGCTTCGCTGAGGGCCCCCTACGCACGCGCGCTCTCGGTCTCTACGGTGCTACTGCGTCCATTGGCTTCGTCGCCGGGCAGGTGCTTGGTGGCGTCTTGGTCCAGTTCGCTGGATGGGCCTGGATATTTCTCGTCAATGTGCCCGTGGGCGTCGTCGCCGCATTCTTCGCGACCCGTCTCATCACCAGTGACCACAAGCGCGCGAAGCTTGCCCACCTCGACCTCGCCGGCGGCGTCTTTGTCACGACGGCTGTGGCCGCGGCGGTCTACGCGGTCTCAGAGGGTACGGTGCTCGGCTGGGCACACCCTCTCGTTCTCGGCGCCATTGCTCTTGCGCTGTTGGCAACGTTGGGCTTCGTCATTGTCGAGCGCGTGCACACGCACCCCCTCATTGATCTCCATCTTCTCCAGCGCCCCAACCTTCGCACCGCGGGCATCCTCTCGTTCTTCATGGGTGCGTGGACGGCCGGCGAACTTGTGGTGATGTCGCTCTACCTTCAACAGATTCTTCATGACTCACCGCTCGTCGCGGGACTGGTCATTGCGCCACAGGGGATTGTGGGCTTTGTCACTGGCATGTTCGGAAGTCGCTTGCTTCGGCGCGTTGGCCTCCAACGACTCCTTATTGCGTCAACGTTGGCTATCGGAATCGGTTTCTTGATTCTCTCGAATCTGCCATCAAGTGGTCACTACAACGCCCTGTTTGCAATTGTCCTTTTGATTGGTTTTGGGACAGTCGGCACCGTCTTTGGCACCATGGTCATGGCAGCCCAAGGCATGGCCGACGCGGACCAGGGTCTCGTGGGTGGCGTTGTCAACACCACCCGTCAAGTCGGCGCCGCCATGGGTGTCGCCGTCCTCGTCGCGATAGCCGAAGGCTCGCACGCCTCGACGGGCGTCTCGACGCTTGGCGGCGATCGCACCGCGATGGTGGTCGCTGGGTTCATTGGACTAGGCGGCACGGTCGTCGCGTGGTTGGGGGCGCAGTCGAAGAAAGCGCCGCGGGCGACTCATTTCGAGTCCACCGTTCTCGTCGCAGCAAACAACAAGCGTTAATGCAACTAGGAGGATGAAATGAACTACATCACACTGGGAAAATCTGGCCTCAACGTCTCGCGCGTGGCCTTTGGCACGTGGCAACTGGGCGGCGACTGGGGCGTAACGGACACCGAGTCCGCCACCCTCGCTATTCGCCAGGCCGCAGAAAGTGGCGTGAACTTTTTTGACACTGCTCAGGCGTACGGCTTCGGCGCGTCGGAGGAACTTCTCGCCTCGGCCCTTCGCGGTATCAAGCGTGAAGATCTCATCATCGCCACCAAGGGTGGACTTCGCCCAGCGGGCACTGGCGTGTCCAGAGACTCGAGTGCCGCGTGGATCGAGTCAGGCGTCGAGGCGAGTCTTCGCGCACTGAACACCGACTACATCGACCTCTACCAGGTCCACTGGCCCGACTCGAAGACGCCTTTTGAAGAGACGGCCGAAACGTTGGCGAAGATTGTCGCGAGCGGCAAGGTTCGCCACGTGGGTGTCTCGAACTTCGACGCCGTCCAGATGGAGACCTTTAGCGCCGTGCTGCCCGTCGAAACGGACCAGCCCGCGTATCACATCTTTCGCCGCGACATTGAAGAAGAGCTTCTTCCGTACACGAAAGTCAACAACATTGGCATCTTGGTGTATGGACCATTGGCGCACGGACTGTTAGGCGGAAACCTTCAACTCGATACACGTTTCGCCTCCGACGACTGGCGAGGCACGAGTTCGGTCTTCCAGGGAAGCGCCTATGAGCACAACTTAAAGAAAGTTGCCGAGCTCGAAGAGTTTGCTCAGCGTGAGTTGGGTATCACCATTGGTCAGTTGGCCGTGGCCTGGACGCTGGCTAATCCCGCGGTGCACGTCGCGATTGTTGGCACGCGTAGTCCAAGTCACGTGCAAGAAGCGTTGGCGGCGAGGGACCTCGTGTTCGACGCGCCGACATTGTCAAAGATTGAAGCAATTATTGGCGACGTGGTGCCGGTCAACGGCCCCTCGCCAGAAGGGATTTAGGGAGAAGCAGTTTATGGAATCAGGTCAGCAACTTCATTTGTCGCAACAACCAGCCACGTCGCTCGTCGACGCTGACACCCGATGGACCAGTTCGATATGGATCCTGCTCGTGGTGGTTTGTGGAGCGTTGTTCCTCGACGGTCTGGATATATCGATGGTCGGGGTCGCCCTGCCGTCAATGGGTCGCAGCCTTCACTTGGGCGCCAGCGCGCTGCAGTGGATCGTCAGTGCGTACGTCCTCGGATACGGGGGACTGCTCTTGCTCGGTGGTCGCGCGAGTGACTTGCTCGGAAGGCGATCCGTGTTTCTTGTTGCGGTGACTGTTTTTGGCGTCGCGTCGGTTGCGAGTGCCTTTCTCAGTAATGACGCCGCGCTGATTGCGCTGCGTTTCATCAAGGGCGCCTCGGCGGCGTTCACCGTGCCGGCTGGTCTCTCCATCATCACCACCACATTTGCCGAAGGGATCGCTCGCAATCGAGCGCTGTCTATATATACGGTGTGTGGAGCGAGCGGCTTCTCGCTCGGCTTGGTCTTTGGGGGACTGCTCACCGAGTTGGGTTGGCGTGCCGCGTTCTTGGTTCCAGGGCCCGTTGCCTTGGCACTGGTGATTGCTGGACTGCGAGTTATCCCTCGAGCGATCCGAGCACGGGTGACGTTGGGCCACTTCGACCTCTTTGGGGCGTTGACCAGTACCGCCGGTCTCATGTTGTTGGTCTACACCGTGGTGGAAGCTCCGACGAAGGGCTGGCTCAGTGTGAGCACTCTTGGTGGGCTTATCGCAACGGCGATACTTCTCACTACCTTCGCGATCATCGAGCGCAACCACCCTCGTCCTTTGTTGCGCCTTGGCATACTGCGATCGGCGTCGCTGCGCCACGCCAATCTTTCGGGTGCCGTCATGTTTGGTGGCTACATGTCGTTCCAGTTCGTGGCGACTCTCTACCTCCAGGACTCCTTGCATTGGCCACCACTCGCGATGGCCATGGGTTTTCTACCCACTGGGCTCATTGTCGTCGCAAGTTCGACGCGCATGGCCGCAATTCTGGATCGCTTCGATACGACCAAGCTCATCGGGGGTGGACTGGCCGCGTTTCTTCTTGGCTACCTTCTCTTCCTGCGCGTTAGTCCTTCGATGCCCTACGTCGACTTCTTACTGCCCACGATGGTGTTGCTCGGTGTCGGCTTTGCTCTGTGCTTTCCCTCAATCAACTCCCAAGCCACCGCTGGCGTCGCGAACGACGAACAAGGTTTGGCCTCGGGACTTGTGAACACCAGCATCCAGGTTGGCGGAGCAATCGTGCTTGCGGTCACGACCGCGATCATTGGCCCCGGTGCGACCACGGTGCAACGTGGCCACCTCTTACCGGGAATGGTAACGGCCGTCACCGTGGTGTCGGGCATATCCTTCGTCGGATTGGCCTTGACCGTCGTTCGTATTGCGAAGAGTCGCGCCACAAAACCCGAAGCCCAACTCGTTCATTAGTGCATCGACGGGCGAGTAGGCACGTTCGTCTTTGTAAACTGTTGTTCTCGCACCATAAGTACTAGGACGGGCACGACGGCGCTTTGGAGGCGATGATGGGTGAATTGAGCGCTCGGCGTCGCCAGCTGGTGCTCGTCATCTGCTGCATGAGTTTGTTCATCTTCGGCATCGACGTCACGATCGTGAACGTGGCCTTGCCGTCGCTTCAGCGAAACTTTCATTCCTCGGTGAGCGATATGCAGTGGACTATCGACGCCTACACCTTGGTGATCGCCTGTCTCTTAATGCTCTCGGGATCGTTGGCCGATCGCTTTGGTCGTCGCAGGGTCTTTCAAATCGGACTGAGCGTGTTTTCTATTGCGTCGCTGCTGTGCAGCATCGCGCCCGGACTCGGATGGCTCGTTGCTTTTCGCGGCCTCCAAGCTGTCGGGGGTTCGATGATGAACCCGGTGGCGCTGTCAATAATCGTCAACACCTTCACCGATAAAAAGGAGCGAGCTCGCGCGATGGGCGTGTGGGGCTCGGTTTTTGGTCTCAGTCTCGCCCTCGGGCCGGTCATTGGCGGCGTGCTCGTTTCGGGCATTGGTTGGCGATCGATTTTTTGGATCAACGTGCCCGTCGGCGCCGCCGCGATTGTGTTGACGCAACTGTACGTCCCTGAGTCGAAGGCGTTGCGAGCGCGTCGAATCGATCCCTTTGGCCAAGCGTTGGTCATTGTGATGTTGGCGTCGCTCACCTACGCGATTATCGAAGGTCGGAACCGGGGCTGGCACTCTCCACTCATTCTTGGTCTGCTCGTGTTGAGTGCCGTTGCGGTCGCTGCGCTCATAGCGGTCGAACTTCACCGACGAGAACCACTTATCGACGTCCGTTTCTTTCGAAGTGCGCCCTTTGCCGGGGCCACCATGACCGCGGTCGCCGCTTTTGCCGCTCTTGGGAGTTTCCTCTTTCTCAATACGCTCTACCTTCAAGACATACGTCACTACAGTGCCTTCGAGGCTGGAGTACTGACCGTTCCCATGGCTCTGATGTTGTTTATCTTCGCTCGCGTGTCGGGCCATCTCGTTGGAAAACATGGACCGCGGCGGCCACTGCTTCTCGCGGGCCCACCCTTAGTCGTGGGTGCGCTGCTCCTCGCTCGACTGACGCCACATACGTCGTTGGTCTACCTCATTGTCGCGTACCTGATCTTCGGTGCGGGGTGTGGTCTCGTGAACGCGCCGATCAGCACTACGGCGATGTCGGGAATGCCGCTCGACCAGTCGGGCGTCGCCGGCGCTGTTGCCTCAACTGGCCGTCAAGTCGGATCCTCTCTTGGCGTCGCGGTGACTGGTTCGATCGTCGCTGTTGGAACAGGCGCGACGTTCGTCTCGGCGAGTCACGCCGCGTGGATCGTCGTCGCTGGATGTGGCGTCGCCGTCTGTCTCGTGGGTCTCATCTCTACTGGCGAGTGGGCAATGGGGACCGCTTCGCGAAACGGCGTACGGATCGACGAAGCGTCGCGGACGTCCACGCGCTAACGAAGGTATCGACGTTGCACGACCTCACCACCGCGCGTGTTGCGCTTGCATAAAAGGTGGCCACCGCGACGTCGCGTGCCGTGACGGCCTTCGTGCGCGAACGTCCCTCTGAGCGCGGTTTAATATACGTTCCGGGTGTCATCGATAACAACGCGACCATTACAGCGCTCGGGCGAAAACGAGTGTTGGTTCAGTTGAAACGAATCGACAGTCGAAACTAAGTCGCGGCCAGAAGAGGTCGACAAGGAGCGTCAACGTGAGTGTGCAACATGTGGTCTTGTTTAGTTTTCCGTCCGATCTCAACGGGGACGATTGGACGGAGATGCGCCGTCAAGTTCGCGCGTGGCCCGAGGAAATCGGCGGCATGACGTCGTTGCGTTTTGGGCCATCGATTAATACCGATCGCGCCAGGGGTTATCAGTACTTGCTGTACATGGAGTTCCCTGATGAACTCGCGTTAACGACGTACCAGCAGCACCCGGTGCACCAGGTGTTCCTGCATTGGATCATTGAGCACGAGTGCACCCCGTTGGTTTTTGACTACTACCTCGACGAGAGTACGGTGATCGCGTGCTGAGGAGCGCTGCATAAGCCGACAGCCCCTCGACGCCGAAATGCCAGCGTCGAGGACTGGACACGCCCTTGCGTCAGTTCAGTCGGCGAAGGTCTCGTCGAAGCCCTTGAAGCCACGCCCGGCGCGTCCTTCGGGCGAGTGCGCTGGCGTTTCTTATTGCAAAAGAGGCACGCCGATGCGACTACGAAAATCAATGGTCGACGTGGTGGGTGTAGAGAACTGTCCGCTCGACGCGACACGTTCGCGACTTTCTCATTCGAAATCCGTGCGACTTTTACGGAGATCGAGATTTTCCTATCGCGGTGCGCGACGTTTATTTATTAGATACTACAATACTTAGTATATGAATTCTTCTCGCGAGCGCGATGATTACGTCATCGATTCGGTCTTAACAGCGAGCCGAGTTCTCGTTGCCATCGCGGCGCGCTCTCTCGCCGACGTTGCCGAAGAAGTCACGCTGACCCAGTATCGAACGCTGGTGGTCCTCGCGTCACGCGGGCCCGAGAGCATGGCGGGACTCGCCGAAGCGGTTGGCGTCACGCCAGCGACTGCGACGCGCATGTGCGACCGCCTCGTGAAGAAAAAGCTCATAGTTCGTCGCAGCGAACAAGGTGATCGCCGCCGGGTCCACCTGGTGCTCACAAAAGCTGGCCTTGACTTAGTTGCCGTCGTGACAAAGCGCCGCCGTCAAGAGATCGAGAAGATTATTAGTGCCGTACCGCCAGGCGAGCGCGACGTGCTCGTCCAGGCACTCGGGCGTTTCGCGGCGGCGGCCGGCGAAGTGCCCGAGCAGGACTGGTCGACGGGTTGGGATCTGTAAGTGAAAGTTCGCGACCTAACAACACGACAGCGTCAAGCAATAAGGGGGCTGCAGTCTCGGATCGCGCGTTGGCTCGCGTCGACGACGTACACGCAGAAGTGGCTCGTGCTGGGCACGATTGTCGGCATCGTGGCCGGTCTCGGCGCGGTTGTCTTTTACGAAGCGTTGCGCCTCGCGTCGTACGTATTTCTCCAAGTCATCGCCGGCTACAGCGTTCCCCAGCCCTTCAGTGAAGGTGGACACCTCGCGTCCGCGCACTTCGCCCGGCCGTGGGCCATCCCGCTTGTGGCCTGTGGTGGGGCGCTCCTTGGCGCGATTCTCGTCTTCTCCCTTGCGCCAGAAGCGGAGGGGCACGGCACCGACGCCGCCATCGCCGCCGTACACCACAATCCACGCGGCGTGCGACTTCGCACCGTCTTCGTAAAGATCATCGCGTCGGCTCTCACCATTGGTTCGGGTGGCTCGGGCGGGCGAGAGGGGCCGACGGGTCAGATCAGCGCTGGATTTGGTTCGCTGTTGGCGCGAAGTTTCGATCTCAGTCCCGAGGACGCGCGCATCACGGTCGCGAGTGGCATCGGCTCGGGTATTGGCGCGATCTTTGGCGCACCACTCGGTGGGGCAGTACTGGCGACGGAGATTCTCTACCGCGACGACTTCGAGGTGGAAGCTTTACTCCCGGCGTTCATCGCGTCCATCGTTGGCTACGCCGTGTGGGGATCGTTCGAGGGGTTCGGACCGCTCTTTGGCTACGTCGGGAACTACAAGCTCACGAGCGCGATGCCACTGTTGTGGTTCGGTGTCATCGGCATCATCGGTGGATTCGTAGGCCTGCTCTACGCGAAGGGCTTCTACGGGATCGCCGCTGGCTTCGCTCGTTTGTCCCTACCGCGCTGGGTTCGTCCGGCTATCGGGGGACTCTTAGTGGGCTGCATCGCGCTGGCTATTCCTGAAGTATTAGGTACCGGCTACGGATGGATCCAACAAAGCCTTGGCACGCATCTTTTACAGATTCCCCTCTGGATCGTGCTCATTCTTCCTTTCGCACGCATTGCGACCACGGGTCTCTCGATCGGTTCGGGTGGTTCGGGGGGCATCTTCGGTCCCGGAATGGTGATTGGCGCGTTTGTGGGAGCGGCCGTGTGGCGTCTCCTCGAACCCGTCGTGCCCAGTCTCGGCCACGACCCTGCGCCCTACGTCATCGTGGGCATGATGGCCTGCTTTGGCAGCATCTCGCGCGCCCCACTCGCCGTGATGTTGATGGTCGCCGAAATGACCGGAACCCTGTCGTTGATCGTGCCGGCGATGCTCGCGGTCGGTCTCGCCACACTCATCGTTCGTCGTAACGACGACACGATCTATCGCAGTCAGCTGAAGAGTCGTGCGGAGTCGCCCGCGCATCGAATTCTCACCGGACTCCCGCTGCTGGCCCAAGTGCCGGTGTCTGAGGCCATGGCACCAGCGCGCTGTGTGCTGGAAGAGCCGAGCAGCGTCAGTTCTTTTACGAGACGTCTTGAGGAGAGCGGCGTGGGCGCAGCTCCTCTTGTCGACGCCGAAGGGCGCTACCTCGGCGTCGTGACGTTGGAGTCCCTACAAGAGCGCGCCGCCGCGCCCGATGCCCGCGACGACGACGTCGCGATGGTTGCGACGTCCGCGCCGGTGTTCCAGGAGGCGCGTCTTAATGTCGTACTGGAACTTTTGACGACGACCCCCCAGTCTTGGGCCACAGTCATCGACCACGATCGTCACGTGCTCGGTACGATCGCGCTGTCGGACATTGTACGGAACTATCGAAGAACGACGAGAACGTACTTGCGTCACCTCACCGAGATGGGCGGCGCGACGGGCGTCGTCGAGGTCGAGGTCGCGGGCGACTCGTCGTTAGTAAGTCAACTGGTGCGCTCGCCTCTGATCCCTCGCGGCGCCCTCATCACGTCTATTGAACGCGGCAATGAACTCATTCGACCGACCGGCGAAACGGTTCTTCAAAGTGGTGATCGGTTGACCGTGATCGGATCGACGGGTGACGTCGAGAAGCTCGGCCGACTTTCGTCGTCGCCTAGAACGGAGTGACGAACGAACCTACGTCGTAGCGAATGTGTTATACCCCTGGGGGTATACTAGAGTGGGGGTAACCGAAATAATGAGGCCGAAATGTCCACGCAAAAGTGCACGCATACCTTGCAGGATCAAGAGCAACTAAACGCCATCGCCAAGCGGATGAAGCGCGCGCATGGCCAAATGGGCGCAGTTATTCGCATGCTGGATGACAATCGCTCGTGCGAGGAGATTGTTATCCAAATGGCCGCGGTCGCAAAGGCCATCAACACCGCCGCCTATAAGTTGATTTCGGCGAGCCTCAAAGAGTGCATCGAGGACGCCAGCGTTGACAGCGATGAACTGACCGAGAAACTTCAAAAACTCTTTCTGAGTTTGGCGTGAGGAACACTATGAACGTCATCATCATCGGTGGTGTCGCGGGTGGCATGTCCGCGGCAGCTCGTCTACGTCGTCTAGACAACAGCGCGGACGTCATCGTGCTTGAAAAGAGCGCGCACGTCTCGTACGCCAACTGTGGCCTTCCCTACTTCGTGGGTGGCGTCATCGAAGAAGAGGGCTCCTTGCTCCTCGAGACGCCTCAGTCGCTGCGCGCTCGATTCCGTCTTGATGTGCGGGTGAACAGCGAGGCCGTCGGCATCAATCCATTCACTCGAACAGTCTCAGTACGCAACCTCATCAACGGTGAAACGTATGAACTCATCTACGACGTGCTCATTTTGAGTCCAGGAGCGTCGCCCGTCATTCCCTCAATTCCTGGCATCGAGCGCGCACTAGCGCTTCGCACGGTTGAGGACGTCGAAAAGATGGTGAGCGCGGTCGCGGCGTCGCCTACGAGCGCCGTCGTGATCGGGGGAGGATTTATCGGCGTCGAGATAGCTGAAAATCTGATCCACCGTGGCGTCGAAACCACCATTGTCGAAGCCACCGAGCAAGTGCTCGCGCCGCTTGACCCAGAGATGGCATCTCCCGTGGCCGATGAACTTCGACGCCAAGGCGTGACGCTGCGACTCGGTGACGCGGTGGAGGCGATCACGACACAGCACGTGCGTCTGGTCTCTGGCGAGGTGGTTCCAGCGGATCTCGTGATCGTCGCTATTGGAGTGCGACCCGAGATCAGATTGGCCCGTGCGGCGGGACTCGCGCTGGGCGAGCGCGGAGGCATCGTCGTTGACGATTTCAATCAAACCAGTGTGTCGCACATCTATGCAATTGGTGACGCCGTTGAGAAGAAGGACGCTCTTGACGGATCAAGCACGCTCGTTCCCCTCGCCAACGTCGCCAACCGCCAGGGACGAGTGGTGGCGGACCATATAGCGGGGCGTGTCGTGCGCTCTCGCGCGACGATTGGGACCGCGATCGTGAAGGTCTTTGATCTTTCAATCGCGACGACTGGCTGGAATGAGAAGCGACTGGCAGCACGGGGCCGAGCATTCACGGTGATCCACACCCACGCCGCGTCGCACGCGAACTACTTTCCTGGCGCGAAGACAATGGCGCTCAAACTACTCATTGATCCGAACTCGCGAGCGATTCTTGGTGCCCAAGCTGTCGGTTCCGAGGGGGTCGACAAGCGCATCGACGTTATCGCCACCGCCATTCGAGCGGGACTGACGGCACCGGAACTCGCGGACCTCGAGCTCGCGTACGCGCCTCCCTACGGCTCTGCGAAGGACCCTGTCAACATGCTCGGTTACGTCGCCGAAAATGTCCTTTCGGGGCTCGCCGCGACGTTGCAGTGGAGCGAAGTCGACGACTACCGCCGACGAGGTGCCCAGTTCGTCGACGTGCGCACGGTCGAGGAGTTTGCCCGCGGTTCGCTTCCAGGTGCGTTCAACATCCCGATTGATCAGTTGCGTGAGCGCTTTAGCGAGCTCGACGATGTAGAGACCGTCGTGAACTGCGAGGTGGGCCAGCGCGGCCACGCCGCGACACTCTTCTTGCGAGAGCTCGGCTTTCGAGCAGTGAACCTCGATGGCGGGTATCGGACCTGGCACGCCTCGCCCGCGGCGATGGCCCCTGAGCTCGTTGCTTGACCTAAGAAGTAGTCAAAGAGAAAGGCGTTACGAATGTGCCACCGTGCAACCTGTAGTACCTGTTCAAAGCCGACGTGGCGGGGCTGCGGCAAGCACGTCGAGCAAGCGCTCGCGGGCGTAGCGATGCATGAGCGATGCGCGTGCCGCGACAACTCGACATCGAAATCGGGTGAGGGATTCTTTACTCGCCTGTTCGGGCGTTAAGGTCGTGACGACGGCCGCCCAGCGCTGGCTTACGTCACTTGACGCGTGGGCCCTGCCCGCCGACATCCTCGCAGCGGCCGAGGAGAGTCCGTGGATCCACCCGCCGGTACTTTTCCAGGTTCCCGAGATCATTGCGTCTTCGCCGTCGCACAGTCGGGCCCGCGAGGCTCTTCGAGCAGGAGGCACTGTGCTCGACGTCGGGTGCGGAGGAGGAATAGCTGCCTTTGCGCTGACGCCGCCAGCGACGCACGTCATCGGCGTGGATCATCAGCCCGACATGCTCGAGATGTTTCGAGGGAACGCTGCCAAGTACGAGGTCTCTTGTCAAACCGTCGAAGGCTTCTGGCCAGCGGTGGCCGACTCGACACCTGGCGCCGACGTCGTCACCGCTCACCATGTTGTCTATAACGTCGGCGACATCGTCCCGTTTCTTCGCGCGCTCAACGATCACGCGCGCTTTCGCGTGATTATCGAGATGCCCGACCGGCACCCTCTTGCGTCTATGTCCGAGGCGTGGCGACACTTCTGGCAACTTGAACGGCCCGATGGCCCTACGCCCACGTACCTCCTTGACGTGCTCGAAGAGTTAGGCGTCAACGCCCACCGTGAGCAGTGGAGCGGCGAGTTGCGCGCTGAGCAGAACGTTGATCAAGCCGCGCACTTCATGCGCGTGCGACTTTGCCTGCCGCGCTCGCGCGAAAGTGAAGTCCGTGACTTTCTACTCGCCAATCCCGCCCCCTCGATGAGGGAGCTGAGCACCATTTGGTGGGACGTCGCTACCCGGGTGGAGGCTTAATCGTCAAAGGTGGGTATTGGGCCTCGCTGAAGAAGCACGTTCTCTTAGACGATTGAAGCTCGTCGCCAAAGTCGACGGGCGTCGCGTCTGATCTGAAGGAGCGGTGCGTGTTGATCAGTCGCGAGGTCGTGGCGACACGCGCGTGTCGAACGGACGGTCCATCATCGATTGTTGCGAACAACTTTTGTCGACTTTCGACGTAGGTTGTATCTCTGATCAAGGCGAACGTCCGAAATGGCAATTTGTGACTCATGTCCCTAGTTCGATGGACGAAGTGAGGGGCAAACTTCGAGTGAGTGGCGGGTGCCACGCGCGCGATTGGAGATTGCTATGACGGACCTATTGGAAAAGGAGTCGGCCGCACCGGCCGGCGCTGCGAAGAACGCGGACAACGTAAACGTGTTTATTGCGCCGGGACTTGAGGGAAGTCTCGTCACGCTGAAGCCTCGATACGAGAACTTCATTGGTGGCAAGTGGGTGGCTCCCGTGAAGGGCCAGTACATGGACGACGTGTCACCCGTCAACGGCAAGGTTTTCTGCCAGGTCGCGCGTTCGACGAAAGAGGACGTCGAGTTGGCGCTTGGCGCAGCGCACCGCGCACGCGAAGGCTGGGGCGAGACGTCGCTGGCCGATCGAGCGAAGGTTTTGAACGCAATTGCTGACGTGCTCGAGGCCAATCTCACCATGCTCTCGGTCGCCGAAAGTTGGGAAAACGGCAAGCCAGTTCGCGAAACGTTCGCGGCGGACTTGCCTCTCGCGGTCGATCATTTCCGCTACTTCGCGGGCGCCACGCGTTCGCTCGAGGGTCGTACGACCGAGGTCGACAAGGACACGGTGGCGTTTCACTTCCACGAACCTCTTGGCGTCGTGGGCCAAATGATTCCGTTCAACTTTCCGCTGCTCATGGCAGCGTGGAAGATCGCACCGGCTTTAGCGGCGGGAAACTGCACTGTCGTGAAGCCGGCGTCGCCGACGCCGTGGTCGATTCTCAAGTTTGCGGAACTCCTTGAGGGAGTCGTGCCAGCGGGGGTTATCAACATCGTGACCGGACCCGGTGCGGAGATCGGTAAGGCGCTCGCGACGAGTCCACGTATCGCCAAGATTGGTTTCACCGGCGAGACGACGACCGGCCGGCTCATCATGCAGTACGCCGCAGAGAATCTCATCCCCTCGACCGTCGAGCTCGGTGGGAAGTCGCCCAACATCTTCTTCGCCGACGTGATGAACGCCGACGACGATTTCTTGGACAAGGCAATTGAGGGACTCGTTCTCTACGCCTTTAACAAGGGTGAAGTCTGCACCTGCCCATCGAGGGCACTGATTCAAGAGTCGATCTACGACAAGTTCATGGAGCGTTGTCTCGCTCGCATCGAGAAGATCACCCAGGGCAATCCCTTGGACACGACGACGATGATTGGACCACAAGTTTCCCCGCAACAACTGGAGAAGATCGAGTCCTACGTCGAGATCGGAAAGAAAGAGGGAGCACAACTCCTCATTGGCGGCGAGACCGCCAAGGTGGGCAGCGAGTTCGAGGGCGGCTACTACTTCCAACCCACCGTGTTGAAGGGTGACAACAAGATGCGCGTCTTCCAAGAAGAGATCTTTGGGCCCGTGTTGGCGGTGACAACCTTTAAAGACGAGGCCGAAGCTCTCGCGATCGCAAACGACACGCCGTTCGGCCTGGGTGCTCGGGTGTGGACACGCGACGGCAACCTGGCCTATCGCATGGGACGCGGGATCCAAGCGGGGCGCGTGTGGACGAACTGTTACCACCTGTATCCCGCGGGTGCGGCATTCGGCGGTTACAAGAACTCGGGCATTGGTCGTGAGAATCACCAGATGATGTTGGAGCACTACTCACAGACGAAGAATCTACTGGTGAGTTACAGCTCCAAGCCGCTCGGGTTCTTCTAGAAGCAACGCCGCATGACGGGCTCTTCGCGACAAAAGCTGCCAACACCAAGATTTCGGTGATTGATGCAGTTGATTACGGTACGCGAGGAGTCCGTCACGTTGTTTTGTGCAGGGGAGAGTGAAGCGTCGAAGATGATCCCTCATCGAGCACGCCGCGCGAGTGGCTCAACGTCCCACAAAGTCCGTGGGTACGACAACGACCGGAATGATGGCGTGCTCGACGACCTCGAGGCTCGTACTCCCGAGCATCAGACCTGCCCTCTTGCCCTGTCCACGAGAACCCACGACTAATAGGTCGGCGTCGATTGGCGCTGTCACTGCGCGCAGCAAAACCGAGCACGCGTCGCCCTCGTCGTAGACCTAACACAGTCGGGTTTCTGCGAGGCAGCACTCGCGCGCGATCACGGTCAGTCTGATTGGCGTCGTTTCACTTCATTGCTTCACGTCGAGGCGCTCGAGCATGTCGGTCGCGTGCACCACGACAACGTCGGCGCTGGTCGTGAGCGTCAGTGAGGAGGCCCAGTGAAGCGCGACTTCTGCATCAGTGGATTCGTCGTAGCCCTCTGCAATGGTCCCTAGCGTGCTCACTGTTCAGACTCCTCTTCAGCTAAGGAACGTTGCACGCCGATAGCTCGGACGCGCGAAATGCGTGCTCGCTCGACGTGCTCGACGCCTGGTCCGCCGTTGGAGGTGGCCTCGTGCTCGCTGTCGCCCTCGAGCACCGCGCTGAGGGTGGCGTGGATGGACGAGCGCAGAGCTGCGAGGTCGTATCCACCTTCAAGGAATAGTGCGAGTCGCCCTGGTGACGGAGCGACGCCAGCGACGACTCGCGCAAGGTCGGCAAAGTCGCCGCTCGTGAGTCGAAGGTCAGCCATCGGGTCGTCGCGGTGGCCGTCGAATCCGGCCGACACCAAGACCCAGGTGGGTTTGAACGCGTCGATGACCGGGGCGGCGACGTCGTCGAACGCTCGACGAACGATGTCACCGGTCGCGCCGGGCGGAAGGGGCACGTTGATGGTCCGGTCGATTGCGCGCAGTCCACCAACCTCGCTCGCGTCACCGCTTCCGGGAAAGAGCGGCCACTGGTGTGTCGAGACGTAGAGCACCTCGTCGTCGTCCCAAAATATCTGTTGGGTACCGTTGCCGTGATGCACATCCCAATCGACAATGAGCACGCGTTCGCCTTGCGCGCGAAGTTGCGCAGCCGCGACGGCGACGTTGTTCAACAAGCAAAAGCCCATCGCTCTATCGCTCAACGCGTGATGGCCGGGCGGGCGGGTGACGACGAAACCCACGCCGTCGCCTCGACGTTTCAGTTCGTCGACGACTGCCAGTCCAGCGCCGGCCGCGTGCTGGGCGATCGACCACGAATCGTACGTTGCGTAGGTGTCCGGGTCGAGGTCGCCGCCACCTTCGTAGCAGTAGGCCCCGAGCTCGTCGAGGTAGCTGCTCTCGTGCACGAGCGCTAATTCCAAGCGCGTGGCGACTCGATCGGGCACGACGACGAGGTCGCTGCCGAGGTGGAGATCGGCGATCCCCGCTCGGGTTGCTGTGACGCGTTCGGGGCGTTCGGGGTGACCGGGGTCTTCGTGACCCGAGTCGTCGTAGGTCTGGTTAACGACGAGGACCACCGCTAGATCGTCCTCGCGCGATATTCGAGACGAAACGCGGCGACCTCGCGTGTGGGCTCGATTGAAAAGCGCACACTGACTTCATTCGCCGACACGGTCGACGTCACGGGAAACCCCGAATGTCGAAAGACCGAGATCATGGCACGATTGGTGACCAACGTGTAGGCGCTGAAGGCCGTAACGCCGCGATCCCAAGCGGCGCGCGCGAGATTTTCGAGTAGTTGGTGTCCGAGTCCGAGGTGTTGATAGTCGTCGCGCACGAGGAAGGCGACCTCGGCGAGCGCGGTGCTCGGGTAGCGCTCGTATCGTGCGACCGCGACGAACTCCTCACCGTCTTCGATCACGAGGGCGAGGCGATCGACGTAGTCCACTTGGGTGAGGTGGCAGACCTCTTCGTGAGAGAGCTCCGGGTGGACTGAGAAGTAGCGGCGATAGATCGAGTCCGAAGAAAGGTGACTGTGAAATTCGTCAAGCTTTCGCGCATCCCCGGGGCGAATAGGACGTAGGTGCAATGTTTGATTTGCGCGAACGACGACGTCAGTCTCGAGTTCGCTGGGATAGTTCCAAGCGACGTACCTCGTGCGCGGCGCGACGTCGCGTGACGTGCGCGAGGTGCGAGTCTGGACGTTCACCACGTCACCGCGCGTTCGTTTCGCGTTGCCCACTTCGCGCTCACGTGCTTCGACAACCGGTCATGGCACTATTCTTGTTTTTGTGGGCCGGAGAGGGCTAGGGGCCAAAGTCACAATTATGAGCATCAAGAGGATCGCGTTGGCCCGGCGATCGTGCAGGGACGTACCTTGATGCTTGGCGTTCGGATCGACACGTGCGACAACGCTTCGTGCTCGTGGCAATCGTTATCCGCACGATTCAAGTGCACTCCTTTGGTACTCAGCCTCGCATGTCCACGGCGTTAACTCGTTGTGGCACAACACGAACGACGACTCGTTCATCGCCGGGGTGGTCGTAGGCTCGCAGGTCAGCGCCGTATTTCTTTCCGACTCGCTGCACGAAAGAGTCGTCGTCAGCGGTTACTTCGGCGTCGCCACGTAGTTCTAGGTAGCGCTGTGGTTCGGCGAGGTCAAGAATGAAGAGGCAGCACTGCGGTCGGTCCATCAAGTTCTTAGTCTTTTGGCGGCTGGTATTGAGCGAAAGCGATACCGAGCCGTTCTCGTAGAGGAACCACACCTCAGTGAGTTGTGGGCGTCCGTCATGACCGATCGTGGCGAACGTGGCCACGGGGCTCTCCAAAAGATCTTGATGCGAGTCGGGAACGTCAATCATGAGGAGCTCCTTGAGTCGTTGATGCCACGTACAGCTTGAAAATAATGAATGAACCACCGAAAGTCAATTCACGCGACTTGGTACTCAGCTCATTACCGAATCACCTGGGCGGGGCGAGAGGTACCGCGCGATGATGCAACCCAGCAGCGCAGACCCCACACGTTACGGCCGACTTAACGCTTCCGCTTCATCAACAATTTCGATATTTTCAGAGTGCGCCCGTGGTCTCTGCCGGCGCGAGTGTTCCGCACCAGAAGCGTCACCGCCCGCACTGTTCGCGTGGCTGAGCACGGTGACGCTTCTGATGTCGATGTCGACGTGACCGGGAACTCGCACTCGCGTGATGAGGTCGCGTCTGTTGAAACGGTCCGTACGTCAGCGAAGGTCGAAAACCAATCTTCCTTCAACCTCGCCCTTCTCAAGCTCGGTCATAGCTTCGTTCACTTGGTCAAGTCGACGCGACTCGTGCACGACGCGGGTGCGTCCATCGGCGTGAAGCTCGAAGGTCTCTGCAAGGTCGATGCGCGTACCAACGAGTGAACCCACGATCTTTATGCCGCGAAGCACTGTCTCAAAGATGGGTAGCTTCATGAAATTGTCCTTCGGAAGCGCGACCATGACGAGGGTGCCATTCTCGCGAAGACTCGCAAAAGCCTGCTCGAATGCGCTGGGATGCGCCGCAAGGACGATTGCTACGTCGGCGCCGCCGAGCTTTTGGATCTCCTCGACCGGGTTGACGGTCTGTGAGTTAAAGACGTACTCGGCGCCGAGGGTCTTCGCGTTATCTAACTTGTAGTCAGCAACGTCCACCGCGGCGACGCTGGCGCCGGCAATCTTCGCGTACTGCACAGCGAGGTGGCCGAGGCCGCCGACGCCGTAGATCGCCACGAGGTCCGAGGACCGTGCGCCTGATACCTTGACGGCCTTATAGGTCGTGACTCCCGCGCAGGTGAGCGGCGCGGCGTCAAGGGGATCGACCGACTTCGGTACGAGCCCCACAAAGGCGGCCTCTCCAATGACGTAATCGGCGAATGAGCCGTTCACGGTGTAGCCGGTGAACTTCGCGTTAGGGCACAATGTTTCCCAACCCGACGCGCACGCCTCACAGGCACCACATGCCCAGCCGAGCCAAGGAACAGCGACGCGGTCGCCCTCTTTGATTCGTGTAACGGCCTCGCCAACGCGCGTCACGATGCCGACGCCTTCGTGGCCCGGGATGAACGGTGTGGTGGGTTTTAATGGCCAGTCGCCGTGCGCGGCGTGAAGGTCGGTGTGACAGAGTCCCGGCGTTTCAACTTTGACAACTACCTGGCCGTGTGAGGGCTCGGGGACCGCGACGTCCTCAATGACGAGTGGACTTTTAAATGAATGAACAACGGCTGCTTTCATTGCAACCAACCTTTCCTAGTGTGTCAAGCTCGATAGCCGAGATCTCAAATGAACTCGGTTCGCGGGCACCATACGGTGTTGACTCTCGATACGAGTCCCTCTCATTTCGACGCTAATTTCGCTGTACGCGATGACGATGGGGACAAAGGTCACCTTTTGATGGGCGAGTGGTGCATTCGTGTTGATGGCAAATGCTGATGGCCAGCAACAAACAGTGACCTGACGTGTAACAAACGAACCTTTAGTGACATATTCAAGTGATGGGCAAAATATCCCAAAACTGGAAGACACGAACTTTTTTTTCTACTGCGGGCTCACTCGTGGTCTCAGCAATCGTTGCACTGACGTTTCTTGGGACCTCTTCCGTTGGCGCTACCGAAAAGTCCGCTGAACAGTCAACCGGACGGGTCTACGCCGCCGCACTGTTTTCCAAAATTCCAATTCCGCCAGGTGTGACGCGACTGAGCACACCGCTGAAACCACTGCTTCCGGTAACGGGAAGTACGGGATACTCAAACGTTATCGACGAGGTCCATTACTACAGCGCCCCTTCGTCGATTGGCGTCATCGGCTTCGCGGAGGCTCATTTCCCCAAGAGTGAATGGCAGGGCACGGGCTATTCGTCTGACGGCGGTGATCAGACTTCGGGAAGCTTTTCTATGCTCTCTCTTTGCACGAATCGACACGCGGCATTTTGCGGTGTCACGTACAGCGTTCTGACACTGACCAAAAGTCAACAGGAGCTGAGAATCGATCTTGACGTCGTTTGGGCGCCTATTCACGTCGTGCTCGTACCGACTTCGGGCGTCATTACCTTGACGGGCTACGGCACGCTATCGCTCATGAAACCATCAAGCGATCCGGTTCACGTCAAACTAAATGTGGCCCAGGCAAGGAAGCTTCGAACTGCCATCAGTCTTCTTCGAAGTTCGCCGGGTGGACTCTGCATGGAAGATGCCACTCTCTACAAAATTTCAGTCGCGCGCACTGCTAAGGGAAAAGCGTTCTGGTCCGCTACTGCCGACGAGTGTCCAGGTCAACTCACTGTCACCGTTCATGGTCGCCACGTTGCCCTGGACGGACGCTCATGTTCACTGGAAAAGCTCATCAGCAGATTTTTTCCGCCACACTCGGCGGCTGGTACCAGGTCGGAGCTAAAGGTGTGCAATCCGTCAGGATGACCGGCGTTGCAGAACAGGCCATTCGCTGAGTTGAACGTTTGTTCAGGTTGCGTCGATTGACGACAGTGCATAAGTTCAAGGCGCCGCGTGAGAGCTATTGGTGTTAAAGCTGCGCTCCATGAACGACTCGACATCGCGATTCGAATTCGGGATTAACGCGTCTAACAAAATTCACGATCAACCGTATACGCTGAATACAAGCATGGCTAGGGACCGATGTCGGCTTAGTTGACGGTGTGGCCCACCCACGATTTCTGAGCTTGCTTCGGTCTTGAAAGTAGGCGGTTTTACTCTGTTAAGTAGAGGTGACCTGGACGCCTCATCTGTCCAGGTTCAGGACCTTGTTCACATATGAGTCGCGACATTGTTCATAGTGCCGTCGTTCACGATGGGACATGTCAAAAGCGCGTGTCATTGTCCTTTCCGTTGTTCATCAAGGTCTGAGCCAAGCTGAAGCTGCTCG
>Ga0208357_1000034_pt1 | contig 93947 bp, 91 predicted proteins | sample NGESurdeep092012_6_FD_184487 | JGI IMG/M metagenome (GOLD analysis project Ga0208357, IMG submission 184487) | Arctic peat soil microbial communities from Barrow, Alaska - NGEE Surface sample F52-2 deep-092012 (SPAdes) | ecosystem: Environmental > Terrestrial > Soil > Wetlands > Peat ...
GTGATGTGGAGACCGCCAGACAAAGCCATGTCGAGCTACAGGCACGCTTCTATGAAGTCATGGCGGCGTCCGTGACAGGCGGCGGGAGACAAATCCAACGTAGGGCACCCGACAGCCGGGGCCAGCCGTTTTACTTGAGTCATCATGTCACCTGCCACACCCTCCACGGGGCACCGGACACCACTACCTAGCCATCACGCCACACAGCCCGAAACAGGCACCGCGAAACCAACGGCCAGCCCGCACATCACTGGGCCCCAGCAGACCAAACCAAACTACATGGCCGGTTTGCCCTGTTCACGGTCATTAGTAGTAGTGACCCCGGAGAAGACGACCTCAGATTCGACCGTTGGATCGGCCCTGTTGGCCGACGAGCCGTTGCTGCGTCCCGAGGATGCCGCGCGGCTGCTGGCGGTCAAGCCGAGCTGGATCTACGAAGCGGTGTGCGCCCGGCGTATGCCCTGCCTACGCGTCGGTCGCCACATCCGGTTCACGCGCACGATGCTCGAAAAGTGGCTCGTGGAGAACGGGAACGCCTGATGGAGACCTCGGGAGTGGGACGCAATGTCGGATAGGCGCTCATATGGCAGCGGGCGCCTGTTCGAGGTCGCCGACAAAGCAGGGCGCATCAGTTGGTACGGGTCGTGGTGGTCAGGAGGCACGCGCGTAAAGCGCAAGATCGCCCGGTACAGCGGACGGGCTCACTCGTGCCCAGGCCGAGAAGGAGCTGCGCAAGCGGATCGAGCGCGACGTGATCGTGGCCACCGCCGCGCGACGCACGTTGGAGGAGGCCGGGAACGCCTATGTCGATCATCTGGAGCATGTGATGGAGCGCAAGCGCTCCACGATCCAGGACTATCGTGGACACCTGCGCCGCCATCTCGTGCCGTTCTTCGGCGAGCGTCCAATCGACAAGATCGGCCCGGCCCAGGTCGCGCAGTACCTCAAGCGCAAGCGCAGCGACGGGCTGTCCTCGAAGACCGTCCAGAACCACCTGAACTTCCTGCACGGCGTGTTCGCCTTCGCGGTCAAGCGCGGCTGGGCGCAGAGCAACCCGGTCGCCTACGTCGACCGCCCGAAGAAGAACCGCTCCCCCCACCAACGCGTCCGCTTCCTACAGCCACCCGAACTGGACAAACTGATCGACGCGGTGCCCGAGGACACCATCGGCGGGATCGAGCGGGCGCTGTATCTGGCCGCTGCGCTCACCGGCCTGCGCCAGGGCGAGCTGCTCGCGCTGAAGTGGCTGGACATCGACTGGCAGGTCGCGCGCGTGCGCGTCGCCGACAACTTCACGCGCGGGCAGATGGACACCCCCAAGTCCCACGAAGGCCGCTCGGTCCCGATGGCCGCCCGGCTCGCCCGCGAGCTCGAAGACCTGCGCCGACGCTCCCGCTTCCCCGCAGACAGGGATCTCGTCTTCTGCCACCCCGACACCGGACATGTCCTCGACCCTTCCAAGATGCGCAAGCGGTTCAAGGATGCGCTCGCCGAGGCAGGCGTACATGAGATCACCTTCCACGAGCTCCGCCACACCTTCGGCACACAAATGGCTGCGGCCGGCGCCCCGCTGCGCGCGATCCAGGAGTGGATGGGCCACGCCGACGCCAAGACAACCGAGATCTACCGCCACTACGCACCCGACCCGTCCAACGGGGCGGCGTTCGTCGAACGGGCGTTCGGCAACGGAGATCACGCTTCGTCGGACACGGCCTGACCCCCTCTAGAAGGGCATTGTTCCAGGCGCTCCGACGACCTCGGGGACAAACCGGCTACGTTTCGAGCGTGGCGAAAGGGGACGACAACGGGCAACCAAACGGCCACGCGCTATTTGAGGCGGCGAACAAGCTCCGTGGCTCGGTCGAGTCGGCGGAGTACAAGCACCTCGTCCTCGGCCTGATCTTCCTCAAGTACATCTCCGATGCCTTCGAACAGCGCCGCCGAGCGCTGGAGGCCGACCTGTCCGACACGAAGAGCAAGGAATACGTCGCAGACCCCCTCGCGCGCGCTGAAGAACTTGACGATCGCGACGCGTACGCGGAAAAGCAAGTCTTCTGGGTGCCCGAGGAGGCCCGGTGGCCGGCCATCCTCGCGTCGGCCGCGAGTCCTGACATCGCCAAGCGCATCGACGACGCGCTCAGCGCGATCGAAGACGAGAACCGCGAGCTACGCCGGATGCTGCCGCGCGTCTACTCGCGAGCACCGCTTTCAGCAGAGCTGCTCGGCTCACTCGTGGACACGATCGCAAAGATCGGCTTTGGCCAGGACCCGAGCGAAGCACGCGACATCCTCGGGCGCACCTACGAGTACTTCATCAAGGAGTTTGCGCGCGCCGAGGGGCACCGGGGCGGCGAGTACTTCACCCCCGCGCCGGTCGCCCGGCTGCTCGTCGAGATGCTTGAGCCGTACGAGGGCCGGATCTTCGATCCCGCGTGCGGATCGTGCGGACTCTTCGTGCAGTCGGCAAACTTCGTTGAGGCCCACGGAGGGCGTCCCGAGAAGATCTCGGTCTACGGCCAGGAGCGAAATCAGGCGACGTGGCGCATCGGTCGCATGAACCTCGCGATCCATGGCCTCTCAGGTGACGTGCAGTACACCGAGCGCGGCTCGCTGCTGGACGACGCCTTCCCACGGCTGAAGGCCGACTTCGTGATGGCAAATCCACCCTTCAACCAGAAGGAGTGGTCGACCCCCGCAGTTCTCGATGACGTCCGGTGGGGGCACGGCGTGCCGCCCACCGGTAACGCCAACTACGCCTGGATACAGCACTTCCTGCACCACCTCGCGCCCAGAGGCCGCGCCGGTTTCGTGATGGCCAACGGCTCGCTCACGACGATGAGCGGAGGCGAGGGCAAGATCCGCGAGAACTTGATCAGAGCCGACGTGGTCGACTGCATTGTGGCTCTCCCGGCGCAGCTCTTTTACACGACGGGCATCCCTGTGTGCCTGTGGTTCTTCGATCGCGACAAGGCATCCTCCAGCGAGCGCGACCGCCGCGAGGAGACCCTGTTCATTGACGCCCGTCAGATGGGCAGCAAGATCAGCCGCACGCAGATCGAGCTGACCGACGACGACGTTGAGCGGATTGCATCGATCTACCACGCTTGGCGAGGAACGACGGATGCCGACTACCACGATGAGGCAGGATTCTGCCGCGGTAGTGACATAACCGAGATCGAGGCCGCTCGCTTCTCGCTGTCTCCTGGCCAGTATGTAGGGGCGCCCGAGAGCGAGGACGACATGGTCGATTTTGAGGAGCGCGTCGCGCTGCTCGTAGACCAACTGGCGGCGGAGATGGCGGACAACGAGGGACTTGCAGGACAGGTCCGGAGCGCGATGGCCTTGCTCGGATATGACGTCTGAAAGGCCGACCAGCTGGGATGTTCGCCCGCTGGCCGAGTGTGGGGTATGGCTATCTGGCGGAACTCCCTCGAAGGCACGGCGCGAGTACTGGGGCGGCGCGATCCCGTGGGTCGGCCCGAAGGACCTGCACGTTCGATACGTCGACAGCGCCGAGGAGAGTCTGACGCCGGAAGGTGTTAAGCGCGGCTCTCGGCTCGCTCCGCCGAGTACGATCCTCGTGGTCGTGCGCAGCATGGCGCTCGGTAAGGCGCTCCAAATCAGCTTTACCAGGAGGGAGGTCGCGTTTAACCAGGACATCAAGGCGATCATCCCCGGCGAGGGAATCGATCCACGCTTTCTGTTCTATGCGATGTGGGGCACCCACGACTCGCTGCACGCACTGGTCGATGAGGCTTCGCACGGGACGAAGCGTTTGCGCACCGATGTTCTAGGTGCGTTTCGTATGCCTCTCCCTTCCATCGGTGAGCAGCGGCGAATCGTTTCGGTCTTGGCTGCGCTCGACGACAAGATCGACAGCAATCGTAGGCTGGCGACCCCGCTTGAGGAAATTGCAGTCGCGTTTTTCCGCGCGCGGTTCGTCGACTTCGTCGGCGTCGAAGCCTTCGAGGAGGGCGAGATCGCGCCGATACCGGCCGGCTGGAAGGTCGTGCCCATTGGGCAGGTACTCAAGATCGTCGGCGGGGGGACGCCGAGCACCAAGGAACCCAACTACTGGGAGGGCGGAACTCATTGTTGGGCTACTCCCAAGGATCTGTCTGGCCACGACTCGCCGGTGCTTCTCGGTACGGCGCGACACGTCACCGACGCGGGCCTGAAGCGCATCAGCTCCGGGATCTTGCCCCCGGACACGGTGTTGCTGTCGTCGCGCGCCCCAGTTGGCTACACGGTCATTAGCAAGGTCCCAATCGCCGTGAATCAAGGATTCATCGCGATTCCCCCATCGGGGGACATTCCGAGCGAGTACGTCCTGTTCTGGCTCCGTCACAACATGGACAAAATCAAGGCCAATGCCGGGGGCACAACGTTCGCGGAGATCAGCAAGCGCGCTTTTCGCCCAATACCGATGCTCGTGCCCCCAAAGCAGCAGTTGAATGAGTTCGGGCTGATCGTTCAGCCTATACTCAGCCTGATCGCCGGACTCGATCGTGAACGCCTGACTCTCGTGGCGGTCCGTGACGCCCTCCTGCCCAAGCTCATCTCGGGCGAGATCCGAGTGCCGGACACAGTGGATTCCAAGGAGGTGATCGGCTCGGCGGTCGAGCAGCTCGCAGGAGCGAAGGCGTGACCTCCTCGGCTAGCGAGGACGCGCTCGTCGAGCAGCCGGCGCTTGACTGGCTGTGTCAGGCGGGCTGGACGCATGTCCACGGACGCGCTCTCGCACCAAATACTCCCGCCGCGGAGCGCAAGCTGTGGTCCGACGTGGTGCTGATCGAGCGTTTGCGTCACGCGGTCGCGAGGATCAACCCAGGCCTCCCAAGCGATGCGGTGCGGCGAGCCTGCGAGCTCGCGATGACGGGCACCTCCCCGTCGCTGATCGAGGATCACCGAGGCTTTCACGAGCTGCTCACCGCGGGTGTGCCAATCCCGTACGTCGATGAGGCAGGAGTCGAGCAGGCCGACCGTGTGAAGCTCATCGACTTCGAGAACCCGGAGCGCAACGAACTGCTCGCGGTCAACCAGTTCACGATCGTCGAGGGTGGGCATAACCGGAGGCCGGACATCCTGCTGTTCGTCAACGGACTACCGCTCGGCCAGCTCGAGCTGAAGGCGCCCGGCCTCGCAGAGTCTGCGCAGGGTGCGATCAATCAGATCCACCACTACACCGACACGATCCCCAGCCTCTACCGCTATCTAGGGATCGTCGGCGTGTCAGACCTGATGTCGGCGCGGGTGGGCACATGGAGCACGGCTGCAGAGCACTTCGCTGAATGGAAGGAGATGGGTGCGGTCGACCGCCAGCCCCATGGTCGCTCGCCGCTGCAGACGATGATCGAGGGCGTCTTCTCACCCGCACACCTTCTGGAGCTGATCCGTGACTTCGTCCTGTTCGAGAGCGACGGCGCGAGGACGTGGGAGGTGATGGCCAAGTACCACCAGGTCGACGCCGTTCACGCCGCTGTGGAGTCTGTCGCGGTCGCGATGGGTGGCGACCGCCGCGGCGGGATCGTGTGGCACACGCAGGGGGCCGGCAAGAGCTACACGATGGTGTTCTTCGCCAACAAGCTGCGGCACGACCCACGCTTTGCCAACCCCACGATCGTGGCGGTGACCGATCGCACCGACCTCGACGACCAGCTCCAGAAAACCTTCAGCGCCACCCACCTGGAGCCCTTCTGCCACCAAGCGCAAGAGATCTCTGGCGGCAAGGAAAGCTTGCACGAGCTGCTGAAGGTGCCCGCCGGTGGCATCGTGTTCACGACGATCCAGAAGTTCGCGCCGGCCAACGACGAGGCCATGCCGGTGCTCTCAGAGCGGCAAAACGTGGTCGTGATGGCCGACGAGGCGCACCGTTCGCAGTATGCGGCCTACGCGCAGAACATCACGCGCGCGCTTCCCAACGCGACCAGGATCGGCTTCACCGGCACCCCCGTGGAAGGCGCCGACCGCTCGACGCGCCTGGTGTTCGGCGACTACATCTCGGTCTACCGAATGCGCCAGGCCCAGGAAGACCAGGCAACCGTCCCGATCTACTACGAGTCGCGCCAGATACCGCTGTCCGTCGAGGACCAGGAGCAGCTCGCGCAGGTCGGGGAAATCCTAGAAGCTGAGGAGCAGGAGGCCGCGGGCAAGCTCATCACCAGCTGGGCAAAGCTCGAGAAGGTCGTCGGATCGCCAGAGCGGATCGAGACGTTGGCCAACGACATCCACCTCCATTTCACGACACGCTGCGAGGCGCTACCGGGCAAGGCACTCGTCGTCGCGTACTCGAGGCGAATTGCGGCCGAGCTCGCCGGGAGTCTTCGGGAGCGCTTCGGCGAGGAGACCGTCGACTGCGTGATCTCCGCCAGCGCGACCGACGAGAAGCCGATCTCGCCGTTCCGCCGCTCAAAGCCACAGCTCCTTCAGCTCGCGAAGGACTTCCGCGACCCCGACCACCCACTCCGGATCGTCGTCGTCAAGGACATGTGGCTGACGGGCTTCGACGCCCCGGTGCTGCACACGCTCTACATCGACAAGCCGATGCGGGACCACGGCCTACTGCAGGCGATCGCACGCGTAAACAGGGTCTTCCGCGAAAAGAGCGGCGGCCTCGTGGTCGACTACATCGGCATCGGTGAGGATCTGCGAGCCTCTCTGCGAGCCTACGACGAAACTGAGCTGGAAGATCCCGCCATCCCAATCGCCCAGGCGATCGCCGGGCTCTGGGAGAAGTACGAGGTGCTCTGCGCGATGCTCTACCCCGCCGGGTATCGCAAGGGCGAGCTCAATATCGCGGCGGACCCTTCCCGTCTTATCCTGGACTGTTGGGACTACGTGCTGGCCGACGAACAGCGCATCCGCGAGTTCCTCGATGAGCAGGCAGCACTCGCGAAGTGGTACACGCTGATCGGCACCCAACAGGCCGTCATCGACCTGCGCGAGGAGATCTCCTTCTTCGAGAAGCTCGCGGGCGAGGTGCGCAAGATCGCCACACCGGTCCCGCAGGCAAGCGCCGAGGCGGAGCAGGCCGTGCGACAGTTCATGTCCGAGGGCCTCGCCGCCGGCGAGGTCATCGAGACGCTCGCTCTCGCCGATCAAGACCGTCCTGACATCTCTGTCCTCTCCGAGGAGTTCCTCGACTCGATCGCGGCCAAGACCGAGCATCCAAACATTCAGATACGGCTGCTCGAGAAGCTGCTGAAGAACGAAGTCAAAAGCCGAAGCCGCACCAACCAGGCACAGGCCAAGCTTTTCGCAGAGCAACTGGACGCCGTCCTGCACCGCTACGAGCTGCGCCAGATCTCAAGCGCCGAAGTTGTTCAGCGCCTCGTTGAGATCGCCAGGAGCCTGCGCGAAGCCGGTCGCCGTCACGAGCAGCTCGGTCTCACGGCGGAGGAGGCCGCCTTCTACGACGCGCTCGCAGGTGGCGCCGACGCGCCCAACGTCGATCCGCAGCTCGCAAAGATCGCGCGAGACCTCGTCAAAAGCATCAGGGAAGACCTGACCGTCGACTGGGCCGACCGGGCATCGACCGAGGCTGCCATTCGCCGCAAGATCAGGCGGCTCCTCCGCGAGCACGAGTACAAGCCACCGATTGCGCCGCCTGGGGGAGGAAGTGTCCAGGACATCAACCACTTTGCGCAGCTCGTGCTCGACCAGGCCAAGACTCTCTACAGATACTGGCCGGACGTCGAGGGCAGGCTGTTCGAGTAAGGACTGCCAATAGGTTTACTGGTTGGGGATATTTGCGAGGACAGCAAAATAGCTGGAACAGGCAATCTTTTCTGATATTCTATTTTCGCTATGCTGGCAAATGGGCCCATCGAGCAAACAGATCTCATCGACGCAGCTGTTGTGCAGCTCCGCGAGATGCTCCCGGCGAGCTGGACCGTAGAACGATCGAACAGGGCCGAGGTAGCCGCAAACTCGGGTGAGGCACGCTCGCTGGCGGACGGCGCGATCGACCTTCGCGACCCCCGGGGTACCTACGTGACCCTCGCGGTTGAGGCGAAGCGATCATTCGATCCTCGCGCTGTCGAGCGACTCTCCGGCGGGCTGTCGAGCGTCATCCGCTCGCTCGCCGGCAACACCCCGATCCTCGCCGTCTCTCCATGGATGAGTGCACGAAGCCGAGAGCTACTGGCCAAGGACGGCATCAACTTCATCGACCTGACCGGTAACGCGCTGCTCAAGCTGGAGAACCCCGCGCTCTACATAAGTGCCGTCGGAGCCGCCAGGAACCCCGAGCCCATGCCTCGCGGCCGGGCGAGGGTCCGCGGGCCCAAGGCCGCACGGCTGATCCGTCTGCTCATCGACGTCAGTCCGCCCTATGGAGTGAGCGAGATCGCCGCCGTCACGGGCCTGACGCAGGGATACGTCTCGCGGCTGCTCGACGCGCTGGACCAAGACGCGCTTGTCGAACGCACCCGTCGAGGACGGGTGCAGGACGTCGACATGCCCGGGCTGCTGCGGCGGTGGGCGGAGTCATACGACGTCCTCAAGAGCAACGATGCGTCCACCTTCCTCGCGCCGGGCGGGGCAAACGATGCGCTCTCGCAGCTCGCAGAGCTGTCCGGGCCGCCGTTGATGGCAGTCACAGGATCGTTCGCCGCCGTGCGGCTCGCACCCGTCGCCGCGCCGGCACTGCTCATCGCGTACTGCAACGAGATCGAGGCACTGGCCAACACGCTCGGCTTGCTTCCGGCCGACGAGGGAGCCAACGTCGTCCTGCTCCGAGCGTTCGATCCGGTCGTGTGGGAGCGGGGGACAGAAGACGCGGGCCTGCGCTACGTCGCGCCCTCCCAGGCCGCCGTCGACTGCCTGACGGGCACAGGCAGGATGCCGGCCGAGGGCGAAGCGCTCATCGCGTGGATGGCGGAGAACGAGCCGCGCTGGCGGCTGCCCTCGATCGCCGATCTTCACCTCTCTAAGGCGGACGCGTGACCGGCGCGAGCGATGTTTCGCGACCGCAGGACCTCGACGCGCGATACGTAGCTGCCCGGCGAGTCCTACTCGACGCCCTGACCGTGCTCGCACCACACGGCGACGCCATCATCCTGGCCGGTGCCCAGGCCGTCTATCTCCACACGGGCACCGCCGACCTGGCCATCGCCCCCTACACCACCGACGGCGATCTCGTACTGGACCCGCTTCTCCTCGGCGAGGCTCCGGAGCTCGAAGCCGGGATGTCCGCAGCAGGGTTCCATCTGCAGCAGCAGCCCGGCGGTCACGTCGAGCCGGGCATCTGGCTGGCGAGCGCGTCTGCTGCCGGCGAGGAGTTCGTGGTTCCGGTCGATCTGATCGTTCCTGAGGGCGCCGCGTCGGGCACCGGCAGACGTGCCGCACGCCTGGGCGGCCACGGCGCTCGTGCTGCTCGGCGCGCGGTCGGACTCGAGGCAGCATTGGTCGACAACAGCACGATGACCATCGCGGCGCTGGACCCAGCAGACGAGCGCTCGCTACAAGCGAGGGTCGCCGGCCCCGCCGCGCTGCTCGTCGCAAAGGCCCACAAGCTCCACGATCGCGTCGCAAGCGGTCACGCCGCCCGGCTCGACGACAAGGACGCCTCCGATGTCGTGCGACTCATGCAGACGACGAGGCCGGACGAGATCGCAGTCACGCTCAGCGCCCTCGCCCAGGATGCGATCGCCGGGCCTCCGACGACCGTGGCGCTCACCTACATTGAGGAGCTGTTCGGCAGACGTGGACGCCCCGGCATCGAGATGGCCTCAAGAGCATTGCGAACCGCGATCCCCGAGGATCGGGTGCAGGCGATCTGCGTCGCATACGTCACCGCTCTGCGCCCGACGGCGCTCTGAGTCAGCTGAGCTGGGCCGTGCCGTCGGCTCTCATTGAAACGCCAAGCATGTCGCCGGGGTGCAGAAGTTCAAGCGCGGCGGTCCGGCCGATACGGATGACGCCGGAGCGCTCCTTCTCGCCGTAGCGCGGGTCCCACCGGCCGGTGAGCTCGCGACCGCCCAATAGCACGGGGATGTCCTGACGCTCCTGCGGAAGGATGGTCTTCGTCGCGCCGATGGGGATGCGTACCTGCCCCGCCTTTATGTCACTCTCGGTCACGCACTGAGAACGGAAATGTGAGGTTGTGGGCGACTTGCCCGTTCGGGCTGGGAACGCGGTCGAAGGTTTGGACCCTGTCACCTTCGTTGTCTTTGGTACGGCTCCCGTCGACCTTGCAGCCTCGCTGGTCGCTCCTCGGATGCCGTGGCGCTTGCGCTGCCAGTCGCCATCGCGCAGGTTCGCAAATGGCATCACCGGATCGCCGGTGGGCAGCGCGGCGCGGCTCGTGTGCGAGACGCCAGCAGCAAACGCTCGCAGCATCTGCTCCTCAGCGCCCTTGAAGTCGTCGGTCGGGGCGTAGTGGATGTGCAACTCGCCGAGGACTGACAGTGTCTTTAGCCACCAGCCGCCCTTGTGAGGTTTCGCAGCCCCTATTCGCGTCTTGTAGTACTGGCGTACTCGGGTGCGGAGCGGCTGTCCGGCCAGACCGATGTAGAGCACGCTCATCCGGCAGCCAGTAAGAGCCGATGCGCTTTGCGACCTGCGCGCGTGTCGGGCGCTCACCGTCGAGTGTCAAGGCCGGACACGAGATCAGCAGCTCGTCCAGTGCTGCGTCGCTCAAAGGACAGTCGGTCAGCGCGTCGGCGACGTGGCCGGTCGTGGTGAGCGATACGCGGTATACGCCGGTTCGCGTCTCGGGAACTCGCGCTCCCCAACCGACGCAGCCGCCCGACTCAAGGCCCGCTACGGCGAGCAGGCTGGCGACGGTCGAGGGCACGTGCGCATCCTAGATCGCAGTCGGACTCCAACGATGGGTCTCTCGGTCGGTGTGAGAGACCCCCTCGGTCGTCGGCTGGCTTGACGACTCCCTGTGCAGCCTCGAGAGCCCGAACTTGGACTGGCCCCGGCAGTGCGTCTACTTCGTGGGGTCTGAGCGGTCGCGGTAGCCATCGTGGTCGGCTGCCACCTGCTGCTCGTGCCAACGACGGTCGCTGCGAGCGCGGCCACGATGGCGCTCGGCCTGGTGCTTGTGCGGCTTGCACAGCAGACATCCGGCGCGCGTACTCTTAGGACCGCTGCGACGGTGGTGTGCCATCCGAAGGATGGTTGCATGACTCGCCACGAACCGGCGTGCCGTGCTTTCCCAGGGTTCCATTCAAGGTTCCGTTTTGAGCAAATCCGACCCCACCGAACCCGAGCTAACCCCAGCAAACACGGGCCGTCCGGCCCCACCTGACCCCCCAAGGGCGACCTCATAACCCGAAGGTCGCGTGCTGGGGATCGATCATGCGCCTGATCCTCTGCTGGGGACGTATTTCTCTCGCTCGGCGCAAGCCGGGCAGAGTGTCTTGCACCAATGGCTACGCGCGGGTGTACGGTGCAGCACGCCGGTCGTACCGCAAAACTCGCAGGTGACACCTGCCCACCGCTCGGCGGTGTCTACGAGCTTCTCCGCGAGCTTAACGCGCCTCTCCAGATCGGCGATGCGCGCCTGTCCTTCTGGCGTCTGCCGGTAGGCATCCAGGCGCTCGTACCATGCGTCGTGCTGTTGTCTCCATCTGTCCCATTCAGCCTCGTTGCCGCCTCGTCTAGGTGCCGGCGGCTCGGGGTCCTCGGGGTCATGTACATTCTCACCGGATTCCCAGTAGTACCGTAGGCCGCCGAACTTCTCCTTTACCTGGTGAAGCACATAGTTAGGCAGCAGCGTGCGCAGATGCTCGTCGAGATCGACCAGTAGCGGATACCAGCCGCGACTGCAGGAAATCCAGCGTCCCCAGCCGTCGGGAATGCGGAGGAGTATCCCTCGCAGTGCTTCGGCGTGCTCGCCGGCGTCCTCAGGCACGTGTATCGCGTTGAGCAACTGCTGGTAATCAACGTCGCGCATGGCTCTGCCTTGTCTTATTTTCTTTCACACTCCGTAACCGCATTGTCGATCGGTCGCGTAGTCGCTTGTTTGTCACAGTTGCCGCCGGTCATCACACAGTCCCCTTACCCACCCTCACCGGCAAGTCAGCGTCAGGTGGTGCTCGATCCGGGATACCTGGTGTGAGTTGCGGGTTGCTGGGCTGACGGTGCTCTGGGTTCGGGCTTCCGTTTGCGCCTGCCCCCGGCGCTCCCGCCAAGGGATTTCGGGATTGTGCGACCTTTGGCCGGTCGCGGGCCTCGACGCTCGCTCTTGTCGGCTACCGACTGTTTCACTCCATGAGCGTCGCCTGCCAGTTGTGTTCTTGCAACCGGTTGTCCAGCTCACGTCGCTCTTGGGCAAACGCGTCGAGTCGGCTCTGAAGCTCAGCAACCTTGACATGGCGCACCATCCTGATCTCAGAGCGGCTATAACGCGTCAGCCCAAAGCCTGAGCCACCCGTGGCCGCTTTGATCGCGGCACGCAACGCGCCCTGGCGTAGAGCGATGACGTCGCGGCGTGCAATCCCCTCTGTGACGGTCTCACCGGTTGCGAGTTGGGCCCGCGCGTTGGTGTGGTTGATCTGGGCGATCAGCTGCTGCAATTCGTCACAGCGCCGATCGAGCTCGGCCAGTAGCTCGGCCGGGCTCTCGGGAGGCTCCTCGTCCTCCTGGGCCAGCACACACTTGGACAGGCGATCCTGAAGCTGCGCGACCCGCTTCTGCAGGTCGGCCCGACGGTTCAGTGCTTCTCCAACGATTAGCGACATACTCATAGGATCGCACACAATTGTCTGAGGCGCGTCTCGGGTACTCTCGCATTCTCTCGGGGAAGACAGGGCCGCATGCGGCCCTGTCCCGGACGGTGCATGCACCGTCCGGCCGGTCCTTGCATGCAAGGACCGGGGGGCCGCACATGTGCGGCCCCCATCCGGCGCATGCGCCGGATGAACAGCAGCAGCCGCCACATCTCTGCGGAGGCGCTCGCGGAGGGTGCTCGGCCGGCTCGTGGAGTGGGGCGACCTGCGCGTCGATCCCGACACGAGCCGGGTCACGACGGTCGAGGACTTCCATCGCGCGCGCTTTCTCTACCAGCTGACCCACGCGGGCGAGGCGGCTGAGCGCGCGCTCGGTGTGTATGAGGAGCAGCTTGGCAAGCGCGGCGCCTACAGGCTGTCGCTCTGGCCGACATCGCCACCCAGCTGCGTGCTCTGCGCGAGCTGGCCGGCGAGGCCGATCCCGATCCCGCGCGCTTGGGCCTACTGTTGCGCGCCCGTTAGAAGCGGCAAGGAGCAGCTGTTTGTTGCGCTCGTGTGAATTTAGCGACTGGTTGTTTGTGGCTGGCGCCGACCGGGAAGGACGATGGAACCGTATTGGTTGTGAGGACGTGCGTGCAGGTGAAGGAGACGCCCGCTCCTGGTGGCAAATAAGAACGCGACGTCCGACGGCGTGCTGCTCACCGGTGTGACCGGGTTTATTGGCATGGAGTTGTTGGTGCACTACCTGGAGTGCACCAACCGTCGCGTATACGCGTTGGTGCGGGGCAAGGATGATCGCGAGGTCACGGCGCGGGTGGAGCGTGCGCTGCTGTCGCTGTTCGGCGCCGATCATCCCCACGGGGAGCGCGTGGTTGCGGTCCGCGGTGACATTGCGCGTCCCGGTCTCGGGATTCGCCGTGGTGGCGATGAGCTGCCCGCTCGTTAGGCCTCTCGCCCAGGGTCTGCCTCCAATGTTCCGAGTCGCTCGATCACCTCGTCGCGGTCGGTGCCGTGTGCGCGAAGCACGCGGTCGAAGTCCGCGCCGTAGAAGTGCATAACGGCCATCAGCACGTCGGTCGTTGCGACTCCAGTGGCACCTCGCCGACTGGCTATGTGGAGGGCGTCCTCGGTGACCTGTGCAACCGCGTCGCGATCGGCGACACTGACGGAAGCGGTTTACGCCCGATCGGTGCCCTCGCCCTGCACGTGGAGGGATCCCTCACTTACGCCGAGCGCTTGCAGCGCGATCCCAACTTCGCCATGTAGACGCAGGACTCGTAGCCAGCGCTCGGCCTCATCCTCGGGAGTGCGGGCGAACGGCATCGCTGTGCATGCGATACCCAACACCATTGTCGCGTCTGGGGTAAGGGCTGGCGCGGGGTTCACTGCGACACCCTGAGATCCGCTTGCCGTCTCACGTGGGATGTGTGGAGAAGCGCGACATTGTCGCGTCCCAGCGCGACCTCCGGCGGCCCGTCGCCAAGGCGCAACTCGAGGATGACGGTGCCGGTGCGCTCGGCAATGACGTGCGCAGAGCGCACGAGCTCAGCGACCTCGCGGCGCTCGACTCCACAGGCAAGGAGGAATCGCTCGGTTCGATCGCCCGTGGCCTCCTCGCGGTCGAGCTCGAGCTCCTCGACGAGGATCGTCGGCGCGGTGGCGCCTCCCTCGATGTTCAGTAGGCACGCAGCCATGTCGTCGGGGTGCGCGTCGGTCTCTTCGGTCACTTGGTCGAGGAGCGCTGATGCTGTGGCCCCCTGCCCGAGCTCGGCGAGCGTGCGCGCAAGTCGCTCGGCGCCGAACAGCTCTCCGGCAACCCTTGCCTCCGTGATGCCGTCGGTGTGGAAGCAGATCTGTGAGCGGCCCGGCACGGACACCACGGTCTGTCGAGTCCCGGTCCGGAAGCCGGCTCCGATCGGTGGCGAGGAGGAGACGGTGATCGGTGCGATCGACCGCGAGCCAAGCACGATTGGTGGTGGATGACCGGCGCAGGCGTAGGTGAGGATGCGCTCACGCGGCTGATAGGTGGCCGCCACGACGGTGACAAATGACGCCCCAAGCTGGCGCTCGAGCACAGCTGCAGCCGTTTGGACGGCAGCCCGCGGCGAGAGACCGGCCTCGATCGACACGGCCTGGATGCCGGCTGATGCGCTGGCCGAGCCGGCCGCGGTCAACACAACGACGCTGACGATGAGAAGGTGCAGCAACCTCCGACGCATCCCAGATGGCAGAGTAGTGTCGTTACAGTCGAGCGCATGACGATCCAACGCATGGACCACGTGGGCATCGTGGTTGACGACCTCGCGGGCGCGACGGCGTTCTTCGTTGAGCTCGGGCTCAAGCTGCAGGGCGAGGGGTTGGTCGAGGGCGGTTGGGTGGACCGCGTGGTGGGGCTCGAGGGGGTCCGGGCTGAGATCGCCATGCTGGAGACCCCGGACGGCCACGGACGGCTGGAGCTGACGAAGTTTCAGGCCCCGTCGGGCCGGGGCGGCGACCGGCACGCGCCGGCGAACACCCCGGGCATCCGCCATGTCGCATTCGCAGTCGACGATATCGACGCCGTTGTCGCTAGCTTGCGAGCCCGCGACGCGGAGCTCGTGGGCGAGGTGGAGCGCTACGAAGACAGCTATCGGCTCTGCTATGTCCGCGGCCCGGAGGGGATCATCGTCGAGCTGGCGGAGCGGATCGGCTGAAGGCCCCGGTCGCTGAGCGCTAGGGAGGGTGTCGTAAGCGATCTGTTTGATCAACGCCCCGCGAAGATCGTCGGTGCGATCAGAGCAGAACATGCGAGGGGTCGCACGGGAGCACGTAGTCCTCTCGTTGCTTCCCCGCTTGCTCCGAGCGCGGCTAAGCGCTCGTCCGGCGGATCGAGCAAGATGGAGCGGTGGCAACCCCCGAACTCGTGATGGACGCGCCCGAGCACGAGCGGTTGTCTCTTGAGCGCGTCCGACGAGCCGCCTGGGAGTCGGCAAACATCTTGAGGTCGGCCGGGCTCAACCTTCTTGACACCGTAGACCACACCAGCTTCTTCCTCTTCCTACGAATGCTTGAGACCGATGCGGCCGACGACGGGCCGCTAGCTGACCTAGCTGAGGCGATCGGCTTCCCGCCGCTCAGGCAATGCCTTGAAAGCCGAAGCCCCCTTGAGGACTTTAAGACGGGAGTCCTCCCAGCCGTGCGCGAGGCTATCGCGCGCAGTTTCGCTGATTCCGCCTACTCGCATGTCGTCGCCGGGTTCGTCCCCAAGATTGAGGACGAAGCTGCTTTCCGCGACTTCGCCGGGTCGATCGAGTCGATGAGCTTGGATGCTCGTCAGTGCGATGCAAATGGCGCTATCTACGAGCGCCTCCTTGCTTCGCTTACACAGGCCGGCAACCTTGGGCAGTTCTTCACGCCGCGTCACGTCGTCGACTTGATGATCGATCTTGTCGCGCCTGCACCCGGCGAGCACGTGCACGACCCCGCTGTTGGGACCGGCGGTTTCTTGATCGCTACAGGAGACCACATGCGCGGTGGTCAAGAAGCGCACCTGAGCGGCCGCGAGCTGGACCCTCTCGTTAGACGCCTATGCGTCATCAATCTCCTGATGCACGGGCTCGATCCCAACCCAATCGAGGGCGGCGACTCGCTCGCACCGATCGCTCAGGGCGCTCGCCCGTTTGACGTGATCGTGACGAACCCGCCGTTCGCGGCGACGGCGGCAAGCCGAGCTGAGCTCTCAGGCTTTCCCGTCATGACCAGCTCGGTTGAGGCCTTGTTCCTCCAGCACGTGACCCGCGTGCTGGCGCCGGGCGGCCGCGCCGCCGTCGTTTGCCCCGAGGGTCTCCTTGCGAACCTCGGAACGGACAGGGATGTTCGGCGGCACGTGCTCGGCACGACGAGCGTTGAGGCGGTGATCTCACTCCCGTCCGGTGTCTTCAATCCATACACGGCTGTGCGCACCGGCATCGTCTTGCTTCATAACATTGGACGAAGCGCGCCCACGACCTGGATGTTTGATGTCCGCTCCGACGGCTTCGGATTGAACGCGCGCCGGCGCTCCACCGGCGATAGCGACTTCCCGGCGGTTGTTGCGGGATACGAGGGGAAGCTCAAGACGCCGCAGTCTCGAGCCGTCCCATACGAGGAGTTGTCCACGCAGGATTTCCGCCTGGTCGCATCGCGATATGTGCGGGTCTCAACAAGAACCTCGTCGCATCCGGTAAGGCCGCTAGGCGACCTGGTGCGAGTGCGCAAGGAGTCGGTGAACCCGTCCGCGTTGGGTGCCGAGCCTGTCGTTTGCCTAGGCCTTGAGCACGTAACGTCGCGAACCGGAAGCGTCACGAAACCAGAGCCGGTGCCTGCGCACACGCTCAAGAGCGTAAAGGTCGTCTTCCATGCCGGAGACATCCTTTACGGAAAGCTGCGCCCATACCTTGCAAAGGTCGCGCTCACCGACTTCTCGGCGATAGGGACAACCGAGTTCGTCGTGCTAGAGGTGGTGGATGAAGCTGTGCAGCCGGACTACCTAGCCCGCGTACTCCGATCCGCCGAGTTCACGGAAGCGGCGACTTCATTGATGGTTGGAGCGAATCATCCACGCATCCACCCCAAGGACCTCTTAGGGATTCCGATACCTGTCCCTCCGATTGAGTTGCAGCGATCGCTCGCAGAGAGCGCGGCAGAAATGCAGGCTCTCGCATGTGCAGCGCGGCAGGACGCGGAGGACCTAGAGCGCCGCGCCAACGCGATCCTTTGCGAGATCTGGAGCGACGAGGGCGACGCTGCCTAAGACCGAAGGCTGGGGAAATCGTTAATGAAGTTGACGTACTCAGCCCGCTCGGAGTGAATCATCTGTTCCCTGAGGGTATCGCGGGCTGCGCCTCTCGTCTTGATCATCCTCGTCAACCCGCCGAAGTTCGCCGCATGGGAAATCTTCGCACCGCGAGTCGCCGCAGGCCCAAAGCGGCGCTCGCGAATTTCGGAACTATTGAGGGGCTCTCCGTCATGGAGGCAGCTAGCAGGATTACAGCCGTCGGGGCACCGAGCGTCGCTAACGAATAAGCCGCCGCGCGCGACGTGCAATGCGTCACGCAGCCGTGCGATTTCGAGCGCGTTGCCCAAGAACTCACCAAGAACCTTTGGGTAGACGATCTGTCCTCCGTCAACGAGCGGGATCCACTTCCACACGAGAACCAAGAGCAGATCATGCTCGCCGATCTCCTTCTGCAACGCATCAAAGTGCCCCTTGGTCTCATCGGCGTCAAGGTTCATCGACTTCGCCTCAATCCGCAAGATCTCCCCGCCGCGACTCGCAGGATCCCATACGACCTCGGCGCGGACGACCGCGAAGTCGTTGTATGCGTTATCCACCATCCACGCGATCTCGTAGTCGCGAGAAAGCGCCTTGCTTAGCGTGTGCCTAGCGTAAAACGCCCACAGAGCCTCCATGAGCGATCCCATCCCGCTACCCATCCGGCCACCTAGGCAATGGAAGTGGGAAGCCGTGAAGTCGTTGATACCTTCCCGAACCTCCAGCAGCGAGGCCTTCAGTGCGCTTGTACAGAGATCGGGATCGTCGGTTGCCACGTAGCGTGCATTCGCCGCTGAGCGCGGCGATCCTCCGCCCATCGCTGGAACTCGAAATGGTCGGGGCGTTCGGCGGACCTGATCTTGGTGGAGGCGGTCAAGGCCAAGCGAAAGAAGCCCAAGGGGAAGTGACTAGGCCGATTAATTGGCCGTCTCGGCGGCGGCAGTCTCGAGAGCGGGCAGCCCGTCACCCACCGGGGCTGATTCGTCGATCGTCGCGGTCAGCGTGTCATCGGGGAGATCCGGGTGAGGCGCGTGCTTCCGCGCGTCCTTCTTGGCCTGCTTGTCCAGCCTACGCTCGCGGAGCTTGCTTTCACGGGTGAGCTTTGCCATCGTGGTCTTCTTCTTGCCGCTCGAGGCCATGTCTATCCGTCCCTTGTCGTGGAGTTCCGAGTGCGTCCCTGCTCGGGCCATCCGGCGTGATGATCCGAGCGCTGGTCGCCGTTGAACCATTGACGGTTCCTGTGGCCCTCTCTGTTCCCCTCCGCGGAATGTGCGCTGCGAGACGCGGAGGGTGCTGCGCGACAACGACTGCGGAGACGCGCGGCATTGCTTAGTTGAACGGACGCTCGATCGGTAATACCACTCTAGCGCCTCGTCGCTTGGTGACCCTTGATGAGCCGCATTCGGCCGCCGCGGTAGACGTAAATCAGATGGCCTGTTTCAAGACGACTGCCGCTTTAGCTGCCGAACAATATAGACGATCGCACGTCTATATTGTAGGATGTATCCCATGTGCCGAGTCGTCAAGGGCGTCCCGCCGGACTTGCGCGTTAGCCCGGACTTTTTGGAACACCCATGACCCCGGGACGCCCGGAGCGGCTCATCAAGAACCCGTCCGCACAGGCACCCACCGATGGGCGCCGCGTGCGTGGCATGCGCAGCAGGGCAGCGGTGCTCGAGCGCTCTGTGCAGATGGCCTCGCGGGATGGACTGGAAGGCCTGACGATCGGCCAGCTCGCCACGGACCTCAAAGTGCACAAGAGCAATGTATTCGCGCTGTTCGGGTCCAAGGAGGAGTTGCAGCTGGCCACGCTCGCCGCCGCGCGCGGAATCCTGATCGACCAGGTGATCGTGCCGGCGCTCCCAAGCGAGGAAGGGCTGCCCCGGCTGCTGGCAATCGGGGATGCGTGGTGTAGCTACCTCCTATCCGACGTGTTCGCCGGCGGCTGCTTCCTATGCGCGGCCTCGACGGAGATGGACGGTCGTCCGGGCCCCGTCCGCGACGCGGTTGCGGACGTCATGCGCGAATGGGTAGCCGTGCTGAGCGCCAACATCCAGGCAGCGATCGCCGCGGGGGATCTGCGAGGAGACGTCGCGCCCGCGCCGATGGCGTTCCGGCTGAACGCACTCGGAATGGCCGCCAACTGGCAACGACAGCTGCTGGATGACCCCTCCGGCGTCGAGTACGCGCGTGCCAGCTGGCGGGCAGAGCTTGACGGGCACAGACCCAACGATCGCTAGAGGAGATCGCCCCACTCGCCCGCGAGGGACGCCCGCGACGTCTGATCGACCGATTCATCGAGAAAGGAGCAACGAGGATGCCCAGACCGAACATGAACGAGGACGATCCACTTGAGGACTTCGATTCACGCGAGGTCACGCTCGACGGTGTCACGAAGGTGGTGCACGTGGCCGGCACCGGACCGGCGGTGATCGTCATGACAGAGATGCCGGGCATCAGTCCGCATGTCGCTCGCTTCAGCCGCTGGGTCAAGGACGCGGGATTCACCGTGTACATGCCCTCCTTGTTCGGCCGGGACGGTGCGGTGCCGGGGGTGGAGGAGGGCACCGCGATCTTCCAGCGGGCGTGCGTGAGCGCCGAGTTCCGTGCCTTCGCTGCCAACGAGTCGAGCCCGGTAACCGTGTGGCTCCGGTCGCTGGCAAGGCTGGCGCACGGGCAGTGTGGCGGTCCGGGCGTCGGCGCGATCGGGATGTGCTTCACGGGCAACTTCGCGCTCACGATGATGCTTGAGCCGGCGATGCTCGCACCGGTCCTGTCCCAGCCGACGCTCCCGCTGGACGATCCCGCGGGGATCGAGATCGCTCCCGGCGAGCTCGCCGCGGTCCGAGAACGTCTCGAGCGGGATGACCTCACAGTCATGGCCTACCGCTTCAAGGGAGATCGGTTTTGCAAGGCTCAGCGGTTCGCGGCCTACTCCGAGGCGCTGGGCGAGCGTTTCGTCGCACGAGTGCTTCCCGACAGCGCGGCCAACCCCGAATCTCCGCCGTTCTTCGAAGATGTGGTGGGGAGCCCGCACAGCGTCGTTACCGCCCACCTGATCGACGAAGCGGGCCAACCGACGATCGCCGCCCGCGACGAGATCCTGTCCTTCTTCGCCCACCGGCTCGCCTCATGACCACTGGCGAGAGCACATCCACGTGGCTTCCATGTCGGGCGGGACAGCCGCTGTGCAGTGGGGCCAGGCCCCCATGCGGCTTGGGGGATGACCCCCTTGTGATCACCGCGAGGTGCGGCGATCCTGTTAGGAGACATGATTGACTAGAGAACGAGGTGGCAGATGACTGACGAGCAATCACGAATCGAGCAGCACGACAATCGACCTGAGCGCGCCACCCCGCTAATGATCGGCTTGCGCTATGTCCTGCCGGCCGCGATAGTGCTCGCAGGGGTGATCGTGATGGTGCTCGGGAGCGAAGCTGACGCTGAGGGTGGCGCCGGCATCGTGAGCGCCGGACTTGCTGTGTATGCCATGAACTGGCTATATCGCGCCTCGTTCGATGATGATCGGGTGCGCGAAGAAGAGGAGGCAGCGCGGACCTACCTCGACACACATGGCCACTGGCCCGAGGAGGACTCTCGGCACCTAGCCGCGTAGCGGCTCCCGTTGCCCTCGTGGTGGGGCTACGCATCGTGATCGGCGAGGACCAGGTTCTCTTGCGGGAGGGCATTGCGCGACTGCTCCAATGGATTGTTGCGTGGCTGGATCGGCGCCCCGGTCCGATCCTTGAAGGGCAAGGAGGCGGCTGGCAGGGCCTTGCATCGACAGGCATCAGAAGCGGATGCTCGAAGGGGAGTACTACGGTCACTACGAGAAGTAAGGCTCGCGACCTATACGGGACTTTTGGGGAAGACAGCGCCGCATGCGGCGCTGTCCCGGCCGGTACATGTACCGGCCGGCCGGGCCGTGCATGCACGGCCCGGAACTTGGGACTCAGCCGCTTGGGGGAGTGGGCAAAGTGAAAGTCGTCTCAGGGTGCCCATCCTTCAGCACGGTGGTGGTGCCCCGGTACACCGCGATCTGACTCGCGGCTCCCGTGGGTGCGGGCACCGTTGCGCTGAACTTGCCCGAGCCGGTGAGCTTCACCTTGGCGATCACCTTTTCCTTGGAGCACGTCACGCGCAGCAGGATCTTCACCACGGCCCCTGCCTTGAAGCTGCCGGTGACATAGCCGGAGAGCAGAATGTGGGTGCCCGAGCGGGTGGCGCTGACCATGTACATGCGGCGGTCGAGCTTGAGGTTGAGCGAGTGCAGCGAGCCCACGATCGCTTCGTAGCGTGCGAGGTTCGATTCGCGGATTTTTGACGGCGGCAACACGGCGCTCGCGCTGAACGTTCCGTTGGCGCCGATCGTGGCGGTCGCAACCGTCTTGTGGGTAGCCAGGAACTTGATGTCCACGCGCTTTCCGGCCAGCACCAGGCGCGCGGCGCCGGTGATCTCCACGTGCGAGCCTTGCTGCACGACATTGATCAGGGCTACCTGGGCTGTGGTGCAGGCCAGGGCGGGGGAGGGCTGGGGCACGACTGTGGGGCCGACGACGTTGGGAGGCGTCGTCGGTGTGGTTGCGGTGGTTGTCGGGGTAGTCATGGCAGGGATCGTCGTGGTCGGGTTTTTTGATTCGGGACTTCCGCCGGTGTTCGGGGCCGCCACCGTCGTGAACGTCGCGTCGTTACCGGGCACTGAGATCGTGGCGCCGGCCTCGTCATGGTCGGCAACGATTCGGTAGTGATAGGTGGTGCCCGGAGTGAGACTGGTAAGAGCCTGTGACTCGGAGTGTTCTGAGTGGTCGCTGCCGACGCTCTGATCGGGTGTGGGCTGGCTTGCTCCATAGGTGGTCGTGGTGCCGTATTCAAAGCGGTAGCCGATTGGGCGGCCCTGCGGGTTGACGGAGCCGCCGACTGTGTCGGATTCGGTGGTCGCCGTTCCGGCGGCGCCTGTTGTGGCGGTCGGCACCGAGCCGGATATAACGCGGATGCGACTGTTGTACTGGTCGGCGATCAGGACGTCTTCGCCCGGCATCAACGCAACCGACGTCACTCGCGCCGGCCGAGGCCGAGAGGAAGGCGCAGGCGAGGATGCTCGCTATGCATGCGATTCGGGCTATCTGAGACGTGCTGCGCATACCTACCCCCATACGACGTTAGGCGTCCGGGAATCCGGGCGCGAGCTGGGAAAAGACTACTGCGCATATCCTCCGTCGGAGTCTGTTCTGCTCATCCCCGCCTCGATTCCATCCAAGAGCTGGCGCAGGCCGTGCTCGAAGCGGTCGGGCTTGGAGATGATCTCCATCACACGCCTCGTGCCCTCGGCGACGCTGTCGGTGTGTAGCTCGTCGGCGATCAGCGAGCTGATGCGGGGGTAGGCGCCGCTGCGCAGCTCGCGCTCGAACAGCTCGAGCGTACCCGGGGGCCACTCCTCGCCTTCATCCTCGCCGCCGAAGTCGATCGTCTCGCGCAGGCTGTATCCGAACACGTACTCGTCCACGAGGCTGATCAAGCCCAGTCGCTCCTCGGCGGGTAGCCCGGTGTTCTGCACCGCCTCCAGAGATTGCTCGAAGTGCTTGATCCCGTTCGGCCCGATCGATATGTCGGTCACTCTGTCCAGCGTCCACCGGTGGCGCTCGAAGGCGGCGCGCGAACGGCGGGCAATGGCCGTGATCGCCTTGCGCCACCCGCTCGGCAGCTCCCCATCGGGCACAAGCACTTCGCCCATGACTGTGTCGTTCATGAGCATCACCAGCTCGTCCTTGTTGCGCACGTAGTGGTACAGCGTCATCGTCCCGGCGTCCAGCGACAGGGCGACTCGGCGCATCGACACGGCGTCGAAGCCCTCGGTGTCCGCGATCCGCACCGCGGCCTCCGCGATTTGGGCGCGCGAGTGGCTTGGGCGGCGCGTCCCCGGCTCGTCTCGCAGCCAGATCAGCCCGGGAGCCTTGTCTGGTTGAGGAGGTGCCGACATCTAGTACAGCGTACTGCTAAGCTAGGCGTACGATGTACGAGACCAACGTACGAGGTACTAAAATGAACCAGGAAAATTCTTCATCTGCAATCCTCGCCCACGGCCTGGGCAAGCGCTACGGCGAGCAGTGGGCCTTGCGCGATTTCGAGCTCGACGTCCCCGCCGGCTCGGTCTTGGGCTTGCTCGGGCACAACGGGGCCGGCAAGACCACCGCGATCCGCATCCTCACTACGCTCGCCCTCCCGACCGCCGGCAGCGCCACCGTGGCCGGCTTCGACGTGCTCGCCCAACCCGGCGAGGTGCGCCGGCGCATTGGCCTCGCCAGTCAGACCGCCACCGTTGATGGACTGATGAGCGCCCACGCCAATCTCGAGATGATCGGCCGCCTCTACCACCTCCCGCGTGCCGTCGCTCGCACGCGTGCTCGCGAGCTGCTTGAGAGGTTGCGCCTCGCCGACACCGGCGATCAGCTCGTGCGTGACTTCTCCGGTGGCATGCGCCGCCGGCTCGATCTGGCGGCCAGCCTCGTCGCCGCTCCGCCCGTCCTGTTCCTCGACGAGCCCACCACCGGCCTCGACCCCGAGAGCCGCAACGAGCTGTGGGAGCTGTTGCGTGAGCTCGTGAGGGAGGGGGCGACCTTGCTGCTCACCACCCAATACCTTGAGGAGGCCGACCGTCTCAGCGACACAGTCGTCCTGCTCGAGCATGGGCGCATCACGGCGACCGGCACGCCCGCGGAGCTGAAGGCCCGCTACGGAGGCGAGCGCATCGAGGTCGCCGTCGCCGACGCCGGCCAGCTCGAGCCGGCGCGAGCCGCGCTCGAGCAGTTCGCCGACGGCACCTGCGGTTCCGATGAGCAGCAGCTGCTGCTGACCGTTCCCGTGCGTACCGACACCCGTCTGATCGAGGTCGTCCGCGCGCTGGATGAAGCGGGCGTCGAGGCCAAGGACGTCCACCGTCGCGAGGCCACGCTCGACGACGTCTTCCTATCCATCACCCATTCCCCCCACGAGCAGGAGGCCCTAGCTTCATGAGCTCTCCCCCGCAACCCATCCTTCAGCAGCCCGCCATGCTTCAGCAACCTGCCATGCCGCTGCGTCAGCTGGCATCCGACAGCCTCGTGATCGCCCGTCGCAGCCTCTCCCACATCCGTCAAATCCCCGAGAAGCTGATCGACGTAACCGTTCAGCCGCTCATGTTCGTGCTCCTGTTCGCCTTCGTCTTTGGCGGCGTCATCGCAGTCCCCGGAGGCAGCTACCGCGAGTACCTGATCGGGGGAATCCTCGTGCAGACGCTCACGTTCGGCATCATCGGGCCGGCCACCTCGATGGCCACCGATCTCGGTGAGGGCATCCTCGATCGCTTTCGCTCACTGCCCATGCACCGCTCGGCTTTCCTGCTCGGCCATCTCGCCGCCGAGCTCGCCGCCTCGGTCCTTGCCATCACGGTCATGGTCATCAGCGGGCTGATCGTCGGCTGGCGCATCCAGGGCAGCGTCCCCGACGCGCTCGCCGCCTTCGCGATCCTCGGCCTGCTTGCGGTCACGATGCTGTGGGTCGGCACGCTCGTCGGCATCCTCGCCCGCTCGCCCGACGTCGTCACGGGGATCGCATTCCTGATCGTCTTCCCCCTCACTTTCATCGCCTCCACCTTCGTCCCGGTAGCCGGCCTTCCCACCGGCCTGCGTCAGTTCGCCGAATACAACCCGATCAGCTGCTGGTCGGCCGCGATTCGCACCCTGTTCGGCAATCCGACCGCGATCCCCTCAGCCGCCGCATGGCCGTTGCAGCATCCGGTCGTCTCCTCGGTGCTCTGGTGTGTGGCGCTGATCGCCGTCGTTGTGCCGGCCACGCTGCGCGCCTACCGCTGGCGCACTACCGGATAGGGCGGGGCGACCCGCTAACGTGGATCTGTGCTCACACAAGCAGATCGCGCGGCTGAGCAGCGCCGCGTGAAGCTGGAGGAGATCCAGGCGCAGGTCAAGGGTGGCTCGCTGACGATCCGTAGCATGACCCCGGCGGAGCGCAAGCGCTATCCCAAGAAGCCGTCCAAGGCACGCGGCAAATGACGACTTTCTTCGTTGCCGGGATTGAGGGACAGGGCACGCGCGCGGAGGCGGCTTACAGTGAGTTGCGCGAGCGCTCTGAGAGCGTTGTTGGCTCCCCGGCGAGGTTGACGCGCATTTTCAAATTGAGCTGCCGATTTGACGGCCATGATTGTGAGATCGAGGTGGGCAGGCGCCTCTCACACGGCAGTGAAATTGTCTCCGCGATCCTTGATCACGGCCGCGACGAGGCGTTTGTCGTTCACACCGCTTGTGACGGCGTGGATGCTGAGGTACGCGTTGGGCGTCCCGTATATGCCGTGACAGAGTTCTCGTGAACCAACCCGCGGACACGGTGGACGATGATGAGATTCGCGCCCTGGTAAAGCGGCTCGCGCGTCCTCACGGCTCCGGTGGCGAGGTGATCGAGCGTGCGGCGATCCTTGCGGCTGGCGCTGACTCAGCGGCGGTCTTCGCGTGGATCACCGCCCACGCCGGGATACCCGAGGCGACGAGCTCGACCCCTGCCAGGCAAGGCCTGCACGGCTCGCGCATGGGCGATAGCGGTGGGACATCATCCCGAGCACCGCTTCGCTTCGTGCTGCCGGCCGGCGCACTGGGCTGAGCGGGCCTAGAACGTGTTTCAAAAAGATCGGCACGTCCGGGTGCGGGTGGGTGGGCCTTAATCTCGGCGCTGGATCGCCACGTGACGTCTTGCGCGTACCACCAGTCCGCGCTGCGACATCCCGCGGCGCCCAGCTTGGTCCATGACTGCACCGGACGCACCGCCTATTTTGAAACACGTTCTAAGGCAGATCGAACGAGAAGCGCCCGACGGTCCTCTCGTCGTAGGTCGGCCCCGCGAGGGGCGCGCCCTGGCGCCCTAGGAGGATCCGGCCGTAGATCATGCCGTGACAGCCCGGCTTCTGGTTAACAGACATCACGACGTGCACCCGCTGGCCTCGCTTGATATCACGCTCGATCGGTTGGCCAGCTCCGCCGGCTTCGCAGGGATAGCTGCCCCGCATGGTGTATTCGGCACCGTACGCGGTGTTGGCGTTGTGCACGGCTGCGGGCGCGATGAACGTGAGATCGAGGGCGTAGCCCTCGGCTCTCTTTCGCGCGACGAGTGTGACCCGGGAGTGCAGATTACTCGCGGCTGGAGGCGAGAGCACTGGGGTGGCTGTCCTTGAAGCAGTGCACGCTGGAGGTCCCCCGGGCTGGTGTTCTGGTCCCGTCTGGCAGCGTCGGTCACCGAAGCGGAACACGATCGTGGACAGTAGATATCCCTGGATCGCGGCAACCGGGAGTTGTTCTGTTGGAACGATGCTTGCTGCCATGAAGTCGCCGTTTACCGGTGCCTGCGCCGGAGGCCGCGGGAATACGATCAGGTATGCGCCGTGACTGCCGCTCGTCTCCACCGTGTGAACCCGGTTCGTGGCCTTGTAAGACACGCTCACGGCGTGTGGACCCAGGACGCCGAATGCGATCATCCGCTCGTCCTGTGCCGGACAGGAAGGTGGGGCTGAGGGCTCGGCTCGCGGAGAGCCTGGGTACGAGCACGACGGGATCTCTCCTGGGAGCGGGCTAGCGGCGGCCGGCCCGAATTCCCTGTAGAGCGCGACGACGTCCGGCTGACTACACGTGGATTGGTCCAGCGCCCCGGCCGGGAGTTCGTGGAACAGTCTGTCGTTCTTGAACTGACCGTCCTGGCCGAGGACTCCCAGGCGATCGTCGAGCAGCCTCCCGATCTGCACACAGAGCAGACCACGTGTAGTGGTGACGATTCTCATCCCCCAAGGAAGCCCGCCGGCGGGATCCGGGACCGATATCGGTAGCAGGCTCGCCGAGCGATGCCTGCTGTGCGAGCCCTGGACGGGGATGCCGACGCCCGTCGAGAGCGACGATCTCTCCGGGCCACCCGAGGGCCTGACCGGCGAGCCAACTCCGATGATCCGACTGGCCGCGAACGCGGCCGCCGCGAGCAGCAGAGCGCCAATCATGATCGCCACTAGCACCGGCAGGCGCCGTCGGCTGCGAATCTGACGCGCTGGATTCGAATGGGGGGCGCCGAACAAGGCGTCGACAGCTCTCAGAAGTTGGTGCTTGTGGTCGCTGTGGAAGTCGCTCATGTGCTCCCTTGCCTTGCCTGTCTCAGCGTTGAAATCGCGCGGCTGACCCTCTTGCGCACGACGGCGGCGGAGCACTCCAGTTGCCGTGCGATCTCCTCATAGCCACGCTCGTCGAGGATGCGGGCACGAAGCGCCTCGAACTGGTCAGTCGGTAGCTCTACGGCGAGTCGAACCAGCAGATCGGTCTCGGCCGCGACTTGCAGCACTCGCTCGACATCGCTGTCGCTGATCGCCAGCGGCTCGAGCGCCAGTCGCTGGCGGGCGGCACTCTCGACCTTGCCGTGCCTGTAGCTGTCGATCAGGGCATTGCGCGCGATCGTGAGCAGCCACGGCGCCGCCGAACCGTCGATCGCCGGTGGCCTATCCGCGAGAGCGACGAGTGACGCCGCGAACGTCTCGGCCATCAGGTCCATCGCTACCTCTGGATCGCGGGTGCGCTTGAGCAGAAATGCCAGCACAAGCTCGTGGCGGCGCTCATAGAGCACGCCAAACGCCTCGCGGTCGCCTGCACGCGTGCGGTCCAAGAGTTCTCCATCGGTCAATGCGGCCATATGGGGTGCCACACATCCATAACGATCACGCGAGGCTATTTGTGACCACAAGCCAGGAGGAGGCTGGTCTATCAACGCCGTGAGCTCGCCGAGGAGCTGAGGCATTGCACCCAATGTCGTCTGTCAGCGTCCGCCTCCTCCGATCGGCGCAGCGTCCGGTCAGCTGGCAGGGCCCGTCTCGACCTCATCAAGCTCGCGCCTGAGCTCCTGCTTCAGTTCCTCGCTGTCGGCGTCGATTTCCTTCTCGGTCGACTTCTCCGCGCGCTGGAGCGCCTTGTCAAGCTGCTCTTCCACGCGGGACTCCCCGATCACGATCAACGCCGCCTCTCCATTTTCCAGCAGCTCTCCGAGCTCTTTTGCGTCGCCGCGTGAGATGCCCTTGCGCAGATGCGCGCCGACGCCGCCAACGACGCCACCGGCCGCCGCGGCGCCGATGATCGAGGGCGGGAACAGAACCCCAACGAGCGCGCCAACCGCGATTCCGCCCCACGCTCCGTGCTGGGTCGGCTTCTCGCGCTTCTCGACGTGGACCTTGCCATCTGGGTCCTTCGCGATGACCGCGACGTCATAGGTACCTATGAGCTTTGCCGCGTGGAGGTGGATCAGGTTGTCGTAGTCGGCGAGAGCATCCGCCCGCTCGGCGTAAGTCGCTGCGTAGATGAAAACTGGCTTATCGCTCATCGTATCTCTTCTCCCGTTCTTGGCTTAATCGAGCGACGCATGTCACAACGCTCGCGATTGGAGCTAGAGCGAGCCGCCGCCCCAGTCACGGCACGACCGGCCGGTGCTCACACGGACGAGTCAACCATCCACATAAGCACCCGTCATCAGTAAAGATCCGCCGCCGGGATCGCCGGTTTCCCGCATACAACACAGTGCTGTGGTCAGAGTAGAAACTACTGAGCGGGAGTGCGGCGCTCACGCGATTACAACACAGCCTGTCGGCGTCAGACTTCCGTCCAGCAAACCGGCTCTCTGTGCCTCCAGGCCGCTTGGCAAGGGGGTGGCCTCATTCCCTCGACCGATTGGACAGGTCCCGATGGTTCTTGCAGCCAGTTATCCGTTCCTCGAAGTGTTTTGGACGATGCTGATCTTCTTCGCATTCGTCGTATGGCTCTGGCTTCTGTTCACCGTGCTGGGGGACATCTTCCGCCGTCACGACACCTCGGGATTCGCGAAGGTCCTATGGATCATCTTCATCATCGTGCTGCCCTACCTCGGGGTGTTCGTGTACCTGATCGCCGAGCAGCGAGGGATGGCCGAGCGAGCTCAAACGCGCCAGAAGGCGATGCAGGCGCAGTTCGACGACTATGTCCAGTCAGTCGCTCCCAAGGCCGATCCAACTGAGCAGATCAACAAGGCCAAGGGCTTGCTTGACAGCGGCTCGATCACCCAGGCAGAGTTCGAGCGTCTGAAGCAGAGCGCGCTCACGGCCACGTGAGCTGTGGCTCAGCGGAGCGAGGAAGACCAAGCGGGTCTTAGGTCAGAGCATTGCGCAGTGCGGCTGGGGTGCTTCCGGTCTCTCGGCGGATGACTCGGCACAGATGACTCTGGTCGGCGAAGCCGAGGTCGGCGGCCAGACGCGCGAGGTCTTGGTCGCCGTCCGCCAGGCGCTCCAGCGCGGCGCGGGCGCGCAAGCGCATGCGATGACGCGAGATCGTGTGGCCAGTGACTGAGCGGAACACGCGGCTGAGATGGTGGGGCGAGACCGCCAGCTCGCGGGCTAGGTCGAGCAGCGACCGCTCAGGGTTACCAGCGAGGATTTCGCGGGCGCCTTCAGCCGCCGCGCTACGGGCGCGTGTGGTTGGTCGTCCGGAGTTCACCTGACGAGGATCATTCTGCTGGAGCGTGCTGGCGGCCAGGACGAGGGCCCGTTCTACGAGCTCGTGCGGATCGGTCCCCTCGCGGCTAGCGCTCAACAGCAGGCGGTGCTCGAGGTCGATCTCGGGTGAGGTGTGCAGTGGTATTGAGGGAAGGCGCTGCTCGCCGCCCCACAGCGACGCTATGAGATCAGGGTGAAGCACCAACGAAGTGCAGTCGTCACCGTCATCGCCAGGGTGATCATAACGTTGCTCCGCGCCCGCATTCATGCAGTAGGCGACTGTCGGATCGAGCACGCTCTCGACTCCGTCGGCACTGCGGACGAAGCATCCACGACGGACGAACACAATCGTGTGGCCGGTAGTCTGCTCCTCGGCATGGCCGCGCCCGCGCGGGTGTCGGCAGGTGACGTCGGCGAGTTCGACCCCTTCGCGCTTCACGAGCGTACGCATGCTCAGCATGCGTGGATTGTCTCATGTGAGCACAATCGTCCAAGACCGTCTCTGCGCCCGCGGGCACACTACATGGCTATACGCGCGCGGTTCGTCGCTGCTCGCCTTCACGGGCGGATGGTCCACGATCGCGCTCCAGATCGGACCGACAGACAGGAGACACGATGGCTTGTATCCGCACCGAGATCTCGATCGACGCGAGCCCGGATGCCGTCTGGGACGCGGTCCGGGATTGGGGCGCTCTGCACGAGCGTCTCGTTCCGGGCTTCGTCGTGGACACTCAGCTTGACGGAGACGACAGAATCGTGACGTTCTTCAACGGCACAGTGGTTCGTGAGCTGCTCGTGGATCTCGACGAGAACGCCCGCCGGCTCGCATGGTCGATCGTCGGAGGCCCCTATACCCACCACAACGCCTCATCGCAGGTCTTCCCCGAGGGTGAGGGCGCCGCCAGGTTCGTTTGGATAGCCGACCTACTGCCCAACGAGCTTGCCGTACCGACCGGGGAGATGATGCAGCAAGGAACGAACGTTGTGAAGCAGACGCTCGAGGCGAGCACAGCGAGCTCGTAGGTCTCAGCGCTTCTTCACGTAGACAAGCTGCCCGTCAGCGAGGCGGTAGACGGTTCCTACCGGCTGTCCGTGGCCGCTGGCGGCAGGCGCGCCTGAAGGTGGCAAGAGAATTGTTTGGGTGTGTTGAATGGCCAGCGTGCGCTGTTGCACGCGGTGGGTGCGCTGGTTGATTGTGAGGCCGAGCCCGACGACTAGGAAAGCGACGGCGAGGACGATGCCGATGTCGAACAGGTTGACGAGGCCGTCGAGCGGGTCACCGGCGGCGTCTTCGCTGTGTCCGTACCGGCCAAGCCCGGTGCGACGGGTCACGCGTCGATCCCTGCCGCGATCATCGTAGGGGCCACGGCACGCTCGAGTGCTGTGAGGTCTTCGCTGTACATGCGGGTGCGCGTGAGCGTCAGCGCGAAGGCGACGGTGCCCACCAGCAGTCCGATCGTGGTCGCGGCGAAAGCCGTGCGCAGGTCCGTCGCGAGTGTGCTCACTTCGCCCCGACCGAGAGCCGCAAGTCCCGGAGCCAGTGGGATCAGGGTGCCCATCAAGCCGAGCGCGGGGCCGGTGCGAACAAGGATGCGAGTGTGGTCCAGACGGCGCTGTACCGCGAGCTCGTAGTCGGCGAGTGCGTGCTCGATGCCGGTGTGCTCACCCGTGAGGGTGGTGCGGGCCAGGTTCAGGAGCGCATCTCGTGCGAGCGAGCTGGGCGCCCGGGCTGAGAGCGCGGCGGCTCGCTCGGGGTTGGCGAGGACCTGGCGGGCGAGTCCGCGTAGCGTCCCTCGTCCGGCGCGTGCGCGTGAGCACAGCTCGATCGCGAAGCGCCCGACCTCGACCGCGCACACGAGCAGCACGATCAGGGCCAGGATCAGCACGGGAACGCGCAAGGACGACGCGATCCGAGCCAGCGCTTCGCCGAGGCCGTCGCTGGCTGCAAGCGTGCTCATAGGATCGCCTCAGGGCGGCGACGCTCCAGTTGAGCGCCAAAGAGGGCACACAGCAACAGCGCGCCCGCTATAGCGATCGCCAGCCAAGGTGTTTGATTTCCTCCGGCCCCTGCACTGTGAAAGCCCGGAGCTCCCGGGTCGAGCGCTTGCTGACCAGTGGTGCTGGAAGAGGCATCGATCAGGACACCTTTCACTCCTTGCCCGCCGGCCTGCTGGGCGCCGCCGCGCGTGGCTGAGACGTCATCCGTTGACATAGAGGAGCCGGCGCCGCTCGTGGCGGCACCCAAGCCCTTCGTGGCCGATCCCCATCCGTTGCCGTGTTTGTGACTCCCGGGCTTTGGTGTGTGAGTTATCGGTTTGACCGGCTTTGATCCCGACGGAGGAACTTCAGGCTTGACGGCCGTCAGAGTCGTTGTGTTGCGCCGAAGATTCGGCTCGCGGCGGTGTTTGCTGGTGCTCTCCTGGTCGCGGATGCTGAGCAACCGAGCTCCACCGGGGGTCTCGCCTCTGCTCTGTGGCTTGGGCCGGCTGAACAGCGCGGCGCCATTGCCTCCGCCATCGGCGATCACGCCGCTGCCGGGCTGGGGGGACTCGCCGCCCTGGCCCGCTTCGGCCGTTCCCGGCGATGACGGGTCGCCGATGCGCCGCTGGATTTGGTCGGTGCGGTCCGTACCTCTCTCGGTACGGGGGTGGGTGGCAGCGCCTGTCCGGCGAACGCGGGAGCTACGTAGGCGGTCATCCACACAGGGTTGGCGTCGCTGCTTTCCCTCCATTGGACGCTCCCGTCTTCCTGTTGCATCGATTCCAAGTAGCCAAGCGGTTCCGCGCCCATTCCTGCCACCCAGGTTTCCGGGTTCTCGCCCGCTGACCAGATGGCCTGCACAGTCCACGCGGTTGAGGCCGCGTTCGCTTCGCTTTCCCCTGGGTACTCAGGGAAGCCACCATCCGCGTCCTGGGCGAGGTGCAGGTATTCAAAGGCTTTTCTCTGGGCCTCGGTGTAGTGGCGCCCGGCGGCATTCAGCGCCTCGATCGCGGCGGCGGTCATGTCCACTTCCCCTCGTTCTGGCCCACTCTCAGCGCAAGTAGTGACCGCCGTCTTGGGGCAGATCCCGGGCCAGCTGCCGTCGGGGTTCTGCTCGCCTTCCAGCCAGCCGGCCGCCCGCTGGACCGCTTCTCCCGCGAGCGGTTCCGCGACCGTGCTGAGCGCGAGGATCGCGAAGATCGTGTCGTTCATGCCAGCCGTTTTCGCTGCGGCTTCGTGAGTAAATGATCCGTCGGGGAGCTGGCGTTCCAGGATTTGGCGGACCAGATCCACTCCGCCGAAGTCGTGCGGTGTGCTCTCCGCGGCGTTCACCACGAGCAGCACACGCTCGAAATCGGTCGTGGATCTCAGTTCGCCGGCGTGCTCGGCCAGATAGGTGTAGGCGTCCACCCCGCCGGGTTGCGCTTGATCCATGGGGTTGATCCCGGCGGCGACGAGCGCGAGCGCGACCCAGGCACTGAAGTCAGGATCCGACGGCGCTCCCCGTTCACCCCCGAACCCGCCATCCATGTTCTGCCCGTCCTGCAGGTAGCGCACTGTGCTGTCCAATCGCGCCTGATCCTTGGCGTTGGGCGCCGCCGCGCTCGCGCCCGATGCGCAGCCGGCGAGCAGCGCGCACACGACGAAGGCCACCGGCAATGTGTGGCGGGGTAAGCTCGCGGCCGGTAGGGGACTCAACGGCTATGCCGCCTGAGTTGAGTGTGGCGCTTGGGTCGGGTGTGGCGCTTGGGGGTGGCGGGTTGCGTCCCCTCGACCTTGCACTTGCGCAAGGCGCGACGGTGGCCGCCCGTGCGTCGGCCTTGCACGCGACGACAGCGAACGAGAGGATGTTTCTTTACGGCAGGCTTTGCGCTGTGTACGACGTTCGCTCCCGGGGAGGTGCCCGCGCCGAGGGGCATCGTGCTCAGAGCGGGCGCCGAAGTGGAGGGGAGCACTTCTGATTCGTCCTCCGGTGCGCGTTTGACTTCCGCCTCGCGCTCAGATTCTTCTTCACGGAGCTTGGCTTCTTCGCGACGCTTGACTTCTTCTTCATCGCGCTTGACTTCTTCTTCGTGGAGCCTGGCCTCTTCCGCGTGCGTCGCTTCTTCTTCCTTCTCGATCTCTTCAGCGGTTCGCTGGACCGCGCGAGCCTGGTCTTCGGCGGGCGCTGCTCCACAACCGCTCTCGCCTTCCGCAGGGACGCACACGTCCAGGCGGTTTGAGCGGATCGCGCTTTCCCGGCCGCCGCTGCCGAGCGCGGTCGCCTTGATCCTGTGCCACCCCCGTTCGGTGAACGTGATGCTCGCCTTGCCCTGAGCATCGGTGGCGACGCTCGCCGGGCTTTCGCTTTCGACCCTCTCAAAGCCCTGGGCGCTTGTCGCGACGGGCGAGACCTCAGCGCCTTCGAATGGAGAGGAGCCGGTTCGCTCGGGATGGGCCGGCGGCACGTCTTCCGCGTCGTCGCTGTAGTCGAGGACTTCGACTTGAAAGGGCTTGTTCAGTTCGGCGGTGGCGATCAGGGGACGAGTACCGAACGTGTCACCAGCGGGAAACAGCGCGAGGGAGGGCCTGTGGCCGAAGGCGTTGTAGGCCCACAGCACTTCATCGCCCGTGCTCAGCTCGTACTGACAGCCTCCGACGTTCGTGAAGACGTTGTTGACGAGGATGCCCCACGACATGCCTTCTTCTTCGCGGCCTGGGCCCCAGCGCGTGATGAAATAGTCGCGGTAGCCCGGATACCACTGCCCGTCGAACGTTTCTCCGATCAGGCTCATCGCGTCCACCGATGCCGCCGTCGGCGTCGGGCCCGCCGTCTTGTTCTGTGGGTCCAGCGGATTGATCCCGTCGCACGGGCGCTCCTGGGTGTCCGAGGACGCCTCTACATCGTGGCCTTCGGTCAGGATCGGGCCTTCGAACAGCGTTTCGTCGCTGCCCTCGATTCGCACGTTGACCTCAGTCGGCGCCGCCTGTACCTCACAGGCGGCGCCGATCGTGATCAGAGACGCGACGGTCAGCGCCGCGATAGTCGCGCGCATGCGCATATCTAGGTGAAGCGCAGGTAGATCGTGTCGCCTAGATGGATTGCGCTAGTTAGCGTCGCTTGTTTTTCTGTGCCTCCATCGATGGAATAGTCCCACAGCGCTTTGGGCGCGGCGGGGAAGCTGTTGATCTGGCTGATCGCTCCCGCTTCCGCTGCGTGTCCGGTGACACATCCCGTGGGAGCCGATTCCGCTTCGGCCGCTACCAGCACCTTTTCGAGCGTCGTGGTAGTCGCTTTGGGCGCCACCAAGACCGAGCAGACCTTCAGCGCTGAGCTTTCATTGTTGATAATCAGTGTCACAGGGCTCTTCACGGTTTCGCTGGTGCTGAATCCGCTTTCGGCAAACCACTGTTCGGATCCCCCGGTGGGCGTCGGAGGGGTGACCGTGAAACCGGCTCCGGCGAGCGCCCTGACCGCGTCCTGGCTCGAGTATTCGCTCGCGGTCGAGCCGCTGGTGAGATATCTGAAGGCGCCGCTCGTCGCCCCACTCGTGAGCTGTTGGGAGATTAGGAAGTCGATCGGCGTCTTTTTGGTCCCCGGGGCTGTGAATTCCGTCCCCTGAGGTTCGATGCCGCAGGCGTCCAGTCCCTGCACCGCCCACGCGTTCGAGTCCGTGTTCGCTCCGAATTCTGAGGAGAAAGCTCCAGTGGAGGCGGTAAGTAGCGACTTCAGGTAGGCCTCTCCTTTTTTGACCACGGCGCTCGAGCTTTCCACGTGTGCGTTGCACAGGGCGGCCATCGCGGCGCCCGTCATGTCGGGTTCGGCGGCCGCTTTGAGCTTCGCTTCGCTGCCTTCGGCCTTTTCCCAGGCCCAACCTCCGTCGGTGTGCTGGTTTTTTTCGATCGCTTCGATCGACTTTTTGAACAGCACGTTGGGAACGCGCTGGACGCCGCCGGTGGTCTTCGTGTCGGCTAGCGCCAACAGCGCGAATACGGTGCCGTTGAAGTTCCCGGGGGGACCGTAGTAGCCGGCATTTTCAGGCTGGTAGTAGGAGGCGATCCCGGCGATCAGGTTCTGTGTCTTTGCGACGCGCGCTGGATCGATCCCGGCCGCGTAGGCGATGAGCGCAGCCCGCTCGTATTCGGTCACCAATGCTTCTTTGGGCCATTTGGTCGCGGTTTCGTTGCCGACCAGCTTGCGGTACCAGGTCCGTGCATCGGTTTCGGCTCCAGCCTTCTTGACGTTCGCGGCGGCCACGCCGGCCGCCGCAAGCGAGTTGATGTCCCAGTCGCTGAGGAAACCGCCACTTGCTTCTTGTAGTCCCTCCAGGTAGGTGACGCCTTTGCTCTTCGAGTTCAGGATTTGTTCCGCGGATGAGGTCGCCGAGGCGGCCGAGGGCGAGAGCGCTCCGCAGAGGCAGGCGCCGAGCAGCGCGAGCCGACAGGTCAAGGTACGCATTGGGATGGATCTCCTTCTGTAGGGACGGAAGGACATCTCCGTCCCCACCCCGGAGAGTGAGAGCGATGAAGACCTAGCCGTCCGTTCGCGAGAACAGGGTCCGTATGTTTGGTGTCACCCGTCGAGTAGTCGGACTCGGGCAAGTGAAGCCTTGCGGCTCACTGCCCATACCGTTGCGCGTCAGTCCCGGATTCCCACCGGGTTCCCTCGAGCGCGTGACCGAGCGAACAATAGCCGCCGAGCGGACGACATGCAAAACGGCGTGCGAAATGGCGCCGCCGGCACGACGCACAAAATGACTCGGACCCGGTGCGCTAGGCTGTCGCCAAACTAAATCCACGGATCGGTGGACGGGGAAGCCGGTGAGAGACCGGCGCGGGCCCGCCACTGTGACCGAGCGATGCCCGCCGCATGCCCATGCGGCAGCCACTGGCCCTTGTTGGGTTGGGAAGGCGCGGCGGGAAGACTCGGAAGCCAGGAGACCTCCCTCCGATCCCTTCCATCTAGCACCCTCGTGGAAAGGGGTCCCCGGATGTTCCAGTACAAACTGTCCTGCGCTGCTACGCGCGGGCGCATAATAGTCCTCTCGACAGTGCTCCCGATGCTCGCGCTGGCTGTCTTTGCGCAAAGCGCCGGCGCCGCGAGCGATGAAACGGTCGGAGATATGTTTCCCGTGTCGGTTACGCCCCGAAGTGTCTATGCAAACGGCGAAGGCACAGTCTTTTACGGACCGGTATCGATCTCGGACGACGGGCGCTATGTCGCGTTTGAGAGCAGCGCCACCAAACTTGGCGGGGAAGGGCCTTCGGGGGTGACAGAGGCTTTTGTCAAGGATCTGCACACGGGGGAAGTGCAACTGGTGAGCCGTGCCAACGGCGCGAGCGGTGAGCCCGCGGACTCACCGGGTGTCGAAAACATGAAGATCTCCGGGGATGGGCGCTATGTGATCTTCAGCTCCAAGGCCACCAATCTCCTGACGGGCTTGCCCGACGAAGAACCCGAAGAACAGCACGTCTACCGGCGCGATCTGCGGACTGGTGAAACCGCATTGGTGGATCGCGCGACTGGCACCCAGGGCGCGATCCTCAGCCGTGGGGCCGTCGCCGAGGCGATCTCTTCCGACGGGCGATACGTCGTGTTCGCCGCCGAGGTGAGCGACCTGGAAAATCCCGCGGGTGCACATGCGAAGAGCGGTATCGAAACCGTGTATGTGCGGGATATGCACACAGGGACGACGACGGCGGTCAGCCGTGCCGGCGGTCCCGCAGGAGAAATCGCCAACCAGGAAAGTCAGGCGTACTCGATCTCGCCCGACGGCCGCTACGTTCCCTTCGCCTCCAGGGCGACCAACCTCGTGCCCGGGACGCAGTCCAATATCTATCAGCAGGTATACCTGCGCGATCTGGAGACCGGCACGACGACGCTCGTCAGCCAAATCGCAAACGGGGAAGCGGGCGAAGGGCGCTCTGAAAACCCGGTGCTCGTGGGTGAAAGCGGCTGTGAAGTGGAGTTCAACTCCGAGGTCTACAACCTGCTGGAACCACCGTCGATCGAAATCGGGGGCGAGCTCATCGAAATCAGTGGACCGCAGGTATACCTGCGCGATCTCTGCTCGACTCCGGCGAGCACGACGCTCCTCAGTCAAGATGAAACAGGCATCGCCGGTGACGCGTATGGGGTCTTTGGCGGGAGCGCCGACGCGAGCGAGATCCTGTTCGCGGGTGAATTCCTGAGCGGCTACCACCTCTTCCTGCGCGATCCGGGTACCGAGCAGACGATGCAGCTCGACAGGGCCAGCGGCGCCGAGGGGGAATCGGCCAACAAGGAAGCTGAGCAGGCCGCGATCTCGACCAACGGCTGCCGCGCCGTATTTGACACTCAAGCCACCAATCTGCTGGGCCAGGGGGGACCGCAGGAAGGGCCCAACGGAGAAAAGCCGACCGAGGTGTACGTTCGTCAGCTGGCGGCGTGCAACGAAGAACCGGCCGTAACGCCCACGGGCTTGAGCTTTCCCGTGCAGGCGCTCGACACGATCGGCTCCGGCCAAATCGTGACTGTGACGGCGGGCTCGGAAGCGCTCCAGATCCACAACGTGCAGCCCACCGGTGCGGACTCCGCGGACTTCATCGTGACAGCGGACGAATGCTCCGGGGAAACGCTGAGGCCGGCTGGAAAATGCACGCTCCTGGTCAGGTTCGCGCCGACTGCTGCGGGGCCGCGGTCGGCGTCGCTGATCGTGCGCGCCGCCAATGCCACCGGCCTGGAAGTTCCCTTGTCCGGTACAGGCGGCGAATTGCCCTCTGACGAAAAAGGGGCGCAGGGCGATCCCGGCGGATTGGGTCCCCAGGGCTCCCCGGGGCAGCAGGGTGTCTCTGGGCCCCAGGGCGTCGCCACTCAGGGGGCAAAGGGTCAGACCGGCGTGCGCGGCGCCAAGGGGGAGAAGGGTCAGCAGCGCGGCAGCGCTGGGCGCGATGTCAAGGTGGTCTGTCGGCCCGCCAAGAATCGCGGCAAGCTCATCTGCTCGGTGCGCTCGGTCGCCGCGGTCAAGTGTGCGCGCCCGCTTCGAGCAGGCCGGCGACGAGCGCGACGAAGTCGCCGTAGAGACGTGTGTCGAGCGCGCCGGGCTGGTTGAGCGCCTCCACGGCAAGACCGATGCCGAGCGCGCGCAGAACCAGCGCGAGGTCGGCGGCGGGCAGCGGCAGGGTACTGCCCGACCGTGTCTCGCGGCTGCTCAGTTGACGCTCGATCTCCAGGCGCAGCGCCGCCATGCGCTGACCGAGCTGCTTGCTGAGGTGGGGGTTTCGCGCGGCGTGGATCATGAACTCGAGGTGCAGCAGGAACGTGTCACGGTCGGCCGCGAACCGTTGCATCCACTGGTCCGCACCCGCGCGAGCGCGCTCGGCGAACGACCCCTCGATCTCGCTCGCGCGCGCAACCTCCGCGACGCGCTCGGCCATGTACTGCTCGAAGACAGCGAGGAACAGGTCCTCCTTGCCGGCGAAGTTCGAGTACACCGCGCCGTGGGAGTAGCCGGCCTCCTCGGCGATCTCCTCGACGGTGGCCGCTTGAAAGCCGCGCCGCGCGAACACACTCGCGGCGGCGGTGATCAGCTGCGTGCGCGTCTGCGCCTGCTTGGCGGCCCGCGTGAGCCTTTGCTTGCTTGCCACGTATGGATGATGACAGCAACTCAGATTACGAGTATCATCTGAACGGCCATCTCCATCCCGTGAGCGACGGGCGCAAGCAACGGAAGGACAGAACCCCATGAACGAGATCGAGCCGCTGCTCGCCGAGCAGTCCCGCTACTACCGCGAGCGAGCCGGTGAGTACGACGACTGGTGGCTGCGTCGCGGGCGCTACGACCACGGTCCGGAGACGAACGCTCGCTGGTTCTCCGACGGAGCCGAGGTGCAGGCGGCTCTCGACCGATTCGAGCCGGCCGGGGAGGTGCTGGAGCTCGCGTGCGGTACCGGGCTGTGGACCGCTCGCCTCCTCTCACGCGCCGAGCGAGTCACGGCGGTGGACGGTGCTCCGGAGATGCTCGAGCTGTGTCGCGCGCGCGTGGGCGATGAGCGTGTCCGCTACATACAGGCCGACCTCTTCGCCTGGGAGCCCGACGGCGCCTATGACGTGTGCTTCTTCAGCTTCTGGCTTTCACACGTGCCCGAAGAGCGTTTCGATGCCTTCTGGGAGAACGTCAAGCGAGCCCTGCGCCCGGATGGCCGAGTGTTCTTCATCGACAGCTCACGCCACGACCTGGCTTCGGCGGTGGACCACAAGCTCTCCGAGCCGGAGGATCCAACGATGCTGCGCCGGCTTGCCGACGGACGCGAGTACCGGATCGTCAAGCACTTCTATGATCCAGCCTCGCTGCAGGCTCGTCTCGCCGCGCTCGGCTGGAGCATCGAGGTTCGCTCGACGTCCGAGTTCTTCATCTATGGGCAGGGAGGACGGCCGGCAGGCTAATCGAGCTGGAACTCGCCGCCGCGATAGATCACGCGCTCCTCGCCACCGCGCAGCTGGGCGGTGACAGTTCTGTCGCTGGTGGAGACGATGTCGGTATGCACGGTTGAGTCGTTAAACCCAAGCCGCTCCCACTCCTCTGGCTTGACCTCAGCGGGATCGCCGGTGTAGGCATCCTGGTAGGAGCGCCCGAGCGCGATGTGAGTGTTGCCGAAGGGGCCGCCCACATTCTCGTCGTACAGCGTGTGCGCCATGAAGTGCGTTATCCGCGAGAAGCGTTTGTCGGTGAGCGAGAACTCGCCCACCCTGTCGGCCCCCTCCGTGGCGATCATCTCGGTGAGGATCCCCTCGTTCTCCTCGGCGCTCGCCTCGGTCACGCGACCATCGGCGAAGGCCAGGCGTATGCCCTTGACGAGGTTCCCGTAGCGGTACAGCGGCTGGTTGAAGCGGATCCAACCTTCGGTGCCGCGCCAGTCTGGGCTCGTGAAGATCTCAAAGCTCGGGATGTTGCGCCCGCGACCACCCAGCCATCGCCGCTGCTCGCCGAGACTTACCCATAGATCCACATCCTCGCCCTGTAGGTGCACGCGCTCGATGTCCAGTGCATCCAGTCGCTCTCTGGTCGCATCCAAGCGCTCTCCGATCTCACGCCAGCGCGCGATCGGGTCCTCCACGTCGAGGAAGCAAGCGTGCACGATCTGCTCCCAATACTCCTCCACTCCAAGCTCAGCCTCAGCGGCCATCGCCGGTGTCCCGTACAGGCCGAGCGTCCAGCTAAAGCGACCCGCGTTCTCCTTCTCCGATCGCCAATCCAAGAGCTCTCTCATGGCCTTCCCGCGGCGCATGATTCGGGCGGGATCAACCGACTCGAGCGCGTGGGGATCGCTGTCGGCGAGGACAGATACCTGGTGATCCATTTCATCGACAAGACCGCGCATGTAGCGGGCTGGGAAGTAGTCGAGCTGACCATCGCCGGCGGCGTCATAGAAGTCACGCGAAAGGTTCAGGCTTTGGTCGTCGTCGGGTTCGTACGCGCCGATCACGTGTCCGCCGGCCCGCCACACCGCCTTGCGCAGCTCGGCGTACAGCGGCTTGGCGCTTTCAGGCGCCGCCACGCGCACCACCTCGCCAGGCTTGACGCCCTCTCCGCCACCCAGGGCGAAATCGATAAGGACGGACGCGTAGCGCTCCAGGATCTCTTTGGGGGGGACATATGTCATGCCCGTGACCTTAATGGTTGGGCTGACGGGCCGCGATTTCGCGCCGGATCAGCGCTGCCGTGTCGGCCGAGCAGGTCTGCGCGGAACTGGTCATATGGCTTCGAGTGACTCAGACACCTCTAGCCAAGCCGTCTCCAACCGTTCGCGCTCGGCGACGAGTCCTTCAATCTCCGTCTGGAGCCCCGCGAGCCGGCCGTGGTCGGTGGCGCTCTCCGCCATCTGCTCGTACAACACCGCCTCGCGGACGGCGATCTTCTCGATCTCCCGCTCCAAACGTTTCGCGTCGCGTTCAGAGCGTTGGGTCTCCTTGCGGGTGGCGCGTACGGTGGCGCCTGGCGATAGGTCGTTCTTCGCCAGCCCGGACGCGTCCCGCTCGGCCTTTGAGGTGGCATCCCTCCTAGCCGAGGAGCGACTGGCGGGTGGATCCGTCGCACCGCTGCGCTCTTGCAGGTACTGGTCGATCCCTCCCGGGACGTGGCGCACACCGCCCGCTGCGGTGATCGCATGTACGTTGTCGCACACACGCTCCACGAAGTAGCGGTCGTGGCTCACCACGACGAGCGTGCCGGGCCAGCCGTCGAGCAGGTCCTCAAGCGCGGTGAGCGTGTCGATGTCGAGGTCATTGGTGGGCTCGTCCAGCAACAGCACGTTTGGTCCCCCCATCAGCAGGCGCATAAGTGCGAGCCGTCGGCGCTCGCCGCCGGAGAGATCTTGCACAAGCGTGCGCGCCTTCTCGCCGCGAAAGCCGAAGCGATCGCACAGCAGAGTCGCGGTTATCTCGCGCCCATCGCTCAGCACCGCATTGCTACGCACCTCCTCGAGCGACTCGAGCACGCGCAGATGCCCGGGTATCTCCACCGCCTCCTGCGATAGGTGAGCAAGGCGTACGGTCGCGCCGCGCTCGACCCGGCCCGAGGTTGGCTCGAGCTCCGCGGCGAGCAGCTTCACAAGCGACGTCTTGCCCGATCCGTTCACACCCACGAGCGCCAAGCGGTCGCCTGGGCCCAGGCGCCACGTCACCCCGCGCAGTACCTCCCTGGTGCCGAGTGTGAGCGATACATCCTCGGCGTCCAGCACCCTGTCTCCCAGACGCGAGCTTGCAAAGCGCAGTAGCTCGGCACGGTCGCGTACCTGCGGCTCGTCGGCGATTAGCGCGTTTGCCGCCTCAATGCGGAACTTCGGCTTGGTGGTACGCGCCGGCGGCCCGCGCCGCAGCCACGCCAGCTCCTTGCGCATCAACTGCTGGCGCCTGCTCTCTCTCGCGCTCTCTTGGCGGTCGCGCTCGGCCCGCGCGAGCACGTATGCGGCATACCCGCCCTCATACTGGTGCACGGCTTCGTCGGCCACCTCCCAGGTTGCGGTGCACACCGCGTCCAGGAACCAGCGGTCGTGCGTCACCACCAACATCGACCCCCGGCGTGCCGCGAGATGTCGCGCGAGCCAGTCCACCCCTTCCACGTCCAGGTGGTTGGTGGGCTCGTCCAGCAACAGCAGCTCGGGGGGCTCGAGCAGTAGGTGTGCGAGCGCGACGCGTCGTCGCTCGCCTCCCGACAGACCCGCGATCGGAGTATCCATGCCGGTGGGGAAGCGCTCCAAGCTCACACCACCCAACAGCCCGTCCAGCACGCTGCGAAACGCCCTGTCCGCGGCCCACTCGTGATCTACGCGCTTGCCCACAAGCGCATCGCGGATGCTCAGGTGCTCGTCAAGCTCATCGTGTTGGCCCAGTAGCGCTACTCCCACATCGCCCGCACGGGTGAGTGCTCCTGTGTCTGGCTGCTCGATTCCGGCGATCAGCCGCATGAGTGTCGACTTGCCACCCCCGTTCTGTCCGACGATTCCGATGCGCTCCCCGGCTGCCACCCCGAGCGTGAGGTCATGCAGAACCGACCGGCTCCCGTAGCCCTTGCCGACTGCCTTCAGGTTTAGGAGGTTGCGCGCGGGGGGCATTCCCTGCATCGTGGCGGATCGCGGCTCGTCGGCATCTGCCGGTCGTTCGCGCTATCGCTTCTACGTGCCCGTCTCTATGGCGCCGCGGGTACCACCACGACCGGTCCGTCCGCTGCCGCGAGATCGCTCGTCTCAAAGCGGGGCGCATCCAAGCGCTCGACGCGGTCCATCAGCCCGAGGAACTCCTCGGCATCCTCCAGGAAGCCGATGCGGGGAGTGCGATAGTGCATTGGCACGACCCACTTAGGTTGCAGGCGCTCCACTATCGCAGCGGCGCCGCTCGCGCCGATCGTGGGGCCGCCGCCGACCGGCAGGATGATCAGATCCACCTCGCCGATCGCCGCCGCCTGCTCCTCGCGCAGCTCGCTCTGGCCGAAGTCTCCGAAGTGCGCGACGCGCATTCCGTCCAGGGTGAACACGAAGATCGTGTTCGGTCCGCGCTGGGTGCCGGCCTGCTCGTCGTGCTCTGAGGAGACCGCGACCACCTCTCCGATCGGAGACTCAAGACGACCCGCTGTGGAACGCAGGATTACGGGCTCGCCGGGGATCGCCTCCACGCCGTTGTGGTCCAGATGCTCGTGGGTAACGAGCAGCAAATCCACCTCGCCCGACTCGATCGCGGGATAGTCGAATTGCATCCCACGCTCCGCCAGCGGCGAGAGGTCGCCAAAAGGATCGACGAATACTTTGGCATCTGGTGCTGTCAGGGCGAAGGCGGACTGTCCGAACCACTCAATGTGCATGCTGCTCCTCCAGTTGTCGAATTTTCTCAGGCGCTGCCGTCTCAGAAATCGGCTCCTCGGTGTGTTGGTAGCGCCCGCCGCGCAACATCGACGCGGCGGCTGCGATCAGGCAGGCGATGATCGCGAAGACGAAGGCAGTGTGGAGCCCTTCGCGGAAGGGAGCCGAGATCAGGTGGGGGAAGAAAGCAGGTCCGGTGAGCACAGCCTGAGCATGCGCGCCGAGGGCGCTCAGGGCGTGCGTCCCCACAAGCTGTTGGATCGGGTTGTAGCCGAGGAAAGCAGCGAACAGGATCGAGATCGGCGGCGCATGTGCCACGCGTCCGGCCACGTTCGCCGACAGGCCGTGTGCCTGCAGTCCCGCTTGCGCCGTAGCCGGCAGGCTCGAGGCGAGGCCGATGATCAGCAGCGTGAAGAAGATCCCGATTGAGAGCACCTGCGCAGAGTTCTGGAAGGTCTGGTTCATGCCGCCGCCCGCACCGCGGTCGCCTGGCGGCAAGCTATTCATCACGGCAGCTCGGTTGGGCGAGGCGAACATGCCCATCGATATGCCAGTCAGCAACAGCACGAGCGCGAACACCCAGTAGGTGAAGTCGGTTGGGAGCAGCATCATCAATCCAAAGCTGAGCGCCGCGCCGAGCATTCCACCGGTGGCGAACCCGCGGGCGCCAAAGCGGTCTGAGAGATAGCCCGAGGTGGGACCTGCCAGCAGCATCCCCACCGTTAGCGGCAGCATGTAGATGCCCGCCCATAGAGGTGTCTCGGTGAAGGAGTACCCATGCTCGGGAAGCCAGATGCCCTGTAGCCAGATGATCAGCATGAACATCAGCCCGCCGCGCGATATCGCGGCAAGGAAGGTGGAGAGGGTGCCGAACGTGAAGGCTCTGATGCGGAACAGCGCGAGGCGAAACATCGGCTCGGCGACGCGCTTCTCGATTCCCACGAACACCGTCAGGGAGACGATCGATGCCGCCAATAGGCCGAGTACGCGCGGAGATCCCCAACCGGTTGCGTGGCCGTGGTAAGGGCGGATTCCGTATGTGACCGAGACCATCACGAGCACGAGCCCGAGCGCGAACGTCACGTTGCCCCACCAGTCGATCGAGGAGCGTTTCGGCTCGCTGCGCTCCTCGAGCTTCAGGTAGCCCCATACCGTTCCGAACAGACCGACCGGTACCGAGATCAAGAAGACCAGGCGCCAGTCGATCGGGGCGAGCAGTCCGCCGAGGATCAAGCCGACGAACATGCCGCTCACGCCGACAATGTTGTTGATGCCCAGGGCCATCCCGCGCTGGCCGACCGGGAAGGCGTCGGTGATGATCGCGGCGGCATTGGCAAGCAGGCACGCGCCGCCGACGCCCTGAACGATGCGGAACACGATCAGGTAGTCGGCGCCCGCCTTGCCCGTCATCCAATCGACGGCGAGTAGCAGCGAGGCGATCGTGTAGATGACGAAGCCGAGGTTGTAGATGCGCACCCGCCCGAACATGTCTCCGAGGCGGCCGAGGCTCACGATCAGCACGCTCGAGACGACGAGATAGCCAAGGATCATCCACAGCAGGTAGAAGCTGTTGGCGGGCACGAGCGGGTTGAGCTTGATGCCGCGGAAGATGTCGGGCATCGCGATCAGCGTGATCGAGGCGTCAAGTGTCGCGAGCAGCACCGCAAGCGTCGTGTTCGAGAGCGCGATCCACTTGTAGCGGTCGGGGTGTGAGGCGCCGGCACGGGCCGAAGGCGTGGGGGAAAGCCGCAAGCCAATGACTCTAGCCGCGCCGAGCGCGTCTCGGCGCGGGTGCCTTCAGAGCGACATTTCCAGCCGAGTCGGGCCACGTGTGGCACCTGCCGGAGCGACGCTCGATAGGCGTCCGTGGTGCTAGTTTCAACTCGTCATGGCAGCGCAGCCGTCATCGCCAGTCGGGCTCCCCGAGCCACCGTCGCGTGGGGGGCTGAATCCGCGCATCCTGCTCGCGCTCGTCGTGATCGTGGTGATCGCTGGCGGCGTGGCCGTCCTGACGACCTCCAGCCCGAGCAAGCGTCCCAGCGTCAACGGCATCCACGGGGTCGCGTCCTCCAAGTACAGCGGCTCGCTCGCTTCGCCCGCCCAGCCCGAGCCGCCGCTGTCGTTGCGCAATTACAAGGGCGAACGCGTGAACATCGCCCAATACAAAGGCAAGGCCGTGCTCGTGACCTTCCTCTACACCCACTGTCCCGACGTGTGCCCGATCATCGCCTCCAATCTGGGCGTGGCGCTGAACATGATGGGTCCTGCCAAGGCCTCCAAAGTGCAGGTGATCGCGGTATCTGTGGATCCCCGTGGGGACACTCCGACGGCCGTGGCCTCGTTCTTGCAGCGTCACGGCGTGGCGGGACGGATGCAGTACCTGATCGGCTCGGCAAAAGAACTGGGAGCAGTATGGAAGGCGTGGGGGGTGGGCGCCGAACAGGATGCCCAACAGCCGCAGCTGGTCAATCACAGCGGGCTGGTGTACGGGATCAGCGCTCAGGGCAAGGTGACGACGTTGTACGCGGCGGAATTCACCCCGCAGGAAATTGCTCACGACGCGCCGCTGCTGGCGACGAGCTGAGCCGCGCCTCCGCTGAGGATGAGCTGAGCACCTCGGCTGCGCGCTCCAAGCGGCGGCGCATCTCTGGCCCGCGACCGGCACCAACAGCGCGTGCAGCGCGCTCCTCGCTGAGCTCTAGGCCGTGGGACTGGGCGAAATCCAGTAGGTCCTGGCGTTCCTCGCCGTGCTTTGCGGTGCGTAGGAACAGCCAGCAGAACAGGCACAGCGTGAGGATGCTCTCCTCGATCATCATCACAGCGCCGGCGAGGTTCTGGTCGGCGATCGGCGATATGTGCCACACCGAGTCCCCGTGGACGTAGAACGGGTAGAACACAGTGCCAGACCACAGGAACACATTGCCGAGCACAGTGCCGGTGAGGCGCACGGCGACGATGTAGCCGAGCTTCGCGGAGTTCCCGAACCAGCTGGGCGTCGGCAGCGGGCCGAACAGGCACATCCACATGTTGATGCCCAATCCGAGGAACATCGCGTGCTCGAGCGCATGCACCCCGGCGTGGCGCAGAGCCGCCTGGTAGAAGATGGGCAGGTGCCATACGTATAGGTCGATCGCCCATAGCGGGAAGGCGATCAGGGGATGCGCGAGGACACGCAGGCGGTCGAACAGCTTGACGCGCAGGATCGGCGCGATCAATGGCCCGGTCAAGCCCAGCACGATCAATAGCGCTGCTATATCGCCCAGCAGCAGATGCTCCACCATGTGTGCGGTGAGCAGTTCCTGGCTGGCGCCCCCAAGCGAGGTGAGGGCCACACCGATCGTGATGAACCCGCCGTAGAAGCACGCCTGGCGCCAGCCCGGCACGGGGCGTTTCTGGCGCCCGAGCGTGTGCACACGCTTGGCGTAGGCGAGGCCGAAGAGGGCAAGCGGCCCAAGCTGGGTGAGGGCCGCGAAAGCGGTCGATGTGGCGAGGGTGGGGGTGAGCACGAGGGTTGCAGCCTACGACTTGAAGGCAGTCGTGGGCGGCGTACATAGACAGGAGTCCATCGACCGGATGGCGGGCGGGCCCGTGGGGGAAACTGCCGACGCGTTCGCGGATCGTCTGAGACGTCGCGCTCGGATGCGAACCGGCTGACGACCGCGTTGGCTTGGCATAGACTGGCGCGCGCATGTTCTCCACGCGTCGCCTGTTGCCGGCTGCCCTGGGTGGCCTTGGCATCGTGGCGCTGCTGTTTCCCGCGGTCGCCTCCGCGCACGGGATCGTTGGTAGGGCCGACCTGCCTATCCCCGTATGGCTATTCAGCTGGACCGCGGCGATCGTGCTGGTTGTGTCCTTCGTAGCGCTCTCCACGCTGTGGATGCGTCCGCAGCTGCAGAGCGAGCATCGTAAGCGGCTGTTTGCGATGCCAGCCGTGCTCGCGTGCCTGGCAAGCCTGATCGGGCTGGCGCTGTTCGCGCTCGTGCTCTACAGCGGCTTTGACGGCGCCCAGGTGTGGTCGGTGAACTTCGCCCCGACGTTCATCTACGTCATCTTCTGGGTCGGTTTCCCTGTAGCGAGCGTCCTCTTCGGGGACATCTTCCGAGCGTTCAGCCCGTGGCGCTCGTTTGCACGCGCGATCCGTTGGAGTGGCCGCAAGATCGCGCCGAGAGCATTTGCGCAGTCACCGCTGCGCTACCCCGGGCGCTTGGGCATGTGGCCCGCGGTGGCCGTAATCGTCGGGTTCGCCTGGATGGAGCTCGTGTACATCTTCCCCGATCGCGACCAGCCCTCCACGCTGGCGGCGCTCTCGCTCGCCTACTTCGTGGTGATGCTCGCCGGAATGGCTTTGTTCGGGGTGGACGAGTGGACGGAGCGCGCCGACGGCTTTGGCGCCTATTTCGGCCTGCTCTCGCGGATGTCGGTGTTGTGCGAGGACGAGCACGGTGTCGTGTACTCGCGTCGGCCGCTGAGCGGGCTGCCCGACATGCCGATCCGTGCCGGCACGATCGGGCTCATATGCGCGGTTATCGGGACGACCACGTTCGACGGATTCAGCAACGGGGGCATCTGGCGTGCCAACGAGCCGAGTCTGCAGAGTCTGTTCGCGGACCTCGGCTTCAACCAGACGCCCGCTCTGGAGCTCGCTTACTCGCTGGGACTCGTGCTGTGCGTGTTGCTGATCGCCGGCATCTACCGCCTTGGGATTGTCGGTGTGCATAGCGTGAGCCACCGCTTCGACACGAACGAGCTGCGGCACACATTTGCGCATACGCTCGTGCCGATCGGCTTCGCCTACGTGCTGGCCCATTACTTCTCGCTGCTCATCTGGCAGGGTCAGGCGATCGGCTATCTGGCATCTGACCCGCTCGGCAACGGCGCCAACCTCCTCGGCACGAGCGCGTATCGGATCGACTACACGATCATCTCCTATGCGGCGATTTGGTATGTGCAGGTGGCCGCCCTCATCGCCGGTCACGTGGGAGGGCTCGCGCTCGCGCACGATCGCGCGCTCAGCATCTATCCCAACCAAGAGCAGGCGATTCGCTCGCAGTACTGGATGCTTGCGGTGATGGTGGCGTTCACCAGTTTCGGGCTATGGTTGCTGTCGGCGGTGGGGACGTGAGCGCGATGCGTCGCCCGCCAGGAGTTCGGAGGAGTACGATTCGGCCCGTCGTGTCGCCTCGGATGAATCCGAAGAGTCGCACCCCATCGCGCGGGAGTCGCACGCTGGCCCTGCTCGCGCTAGCCGCGGCCGCTCTCGGGATCGTCGCGCTCGCGGGAATCGATCCGAACGCGCTATGTCTGCTACCGGCCTTGGCCCTAGCGGCGCCGCTGCTGCTGCGTCGCTATCCCGGCGAGCGGATGCTTGTTGGCATTCGTGGGACCCGGCACTTGCGTTGGCCCCGTCCGCGCTCGAGCGTGCCGCTTGCCGCGCGGACGCTCGCGGTGGCTGTGCACGGGGGCCTGTTGATCGCACGCTCGCTCGCGGTTCGTCCGCCGCCCGCGCCGCACCCGGCGAGCTAGAGCGCCGCGCCCGGGAGGGACGCGGCGACTCGCCGTGAGCGAGTGTCTGTACATGGCCCGCTGGGACGTGTACAGCCGCGCTTGTCCTGAGCGAACGGCCGTGCGTGGTCCGAGGGACCCGTGCCGTCGTCGCTCTCCATGTGTCCCCTTCGAGCTCTGAGGAGCATCCATGTCACGTCGTCTGATCCCCGTTGCCCTGCTGGGCGTGCTTGTGCTGGCGTCTTCCACCTCCGCGCTTGCAAGCAGCACCACCCAAACGGGCTCTACCGCCGAGAGCGAGAACCCGATCAACGACCAAGGCAGCAACTACAACTACCGCTCGGAAATAACGTCGATCTCTCCGAAGGTTCAAGGTCTCGGCATCGAAGTGCTCGAGTTCGCCGATCGACTCGTGCTCACCAATCACACGGGTAAGACGGTGACGGTCTACGGCTACTCCGGCGAACCCTACGCGCGGGTGCAAGCCGATGGCACAACCGAACAGAACGTGCGTTCGCCGGCGGTATACCTGAACACGAACTTCTACGGCAACGTGACGGTGCCAACCTCGGCGAGCGCTAGCGATCCGCCTAAGTGGGTGGTGGTAGATCGCAGTGGCAGCTTCGAATGGCACGACCATCGAATCCATTGGATGAGCCCGGTAACGCCGCCGCAAGTCAAGGACAAGGGCAAGCGCACGTTGATCTTCCATTGGAGCGTGCCAATCTCCGTCGGCGCGCAGAAGGGGGTCGTCGACGGACAGCTGTTCTGGGTGCCGGAGAGCTCGAAAGCACCTGTCGCCGCGATCGTCGCCCTCGTGGCGATCCTCCTACTTGCGCTCGTTTTCGTGGTCGTCGTGCGACGTCACCGTGGGGGCCTTACTCCGACGAATCCGGGCGCCGAAGAGTCGGAGGGCGCGTCTGGGAGCAAGGAGGCCTGGTGATGGTCGCGCGGATAAAGCACAAAGAGGGCCTCATCGTGGGCAGGCACTACGCGCGCACCGCGAACGAGCCATTGACACGTTGGCGCGCCTTGCCAAAGCGCACCTTGCCAAAGCTGATCCTCGCAGTCGCGCTGATGGGCGTGCCCCTGCTTGCCGCGCCACCGGCGGCGCTGGCTCACGCGCAGTTGCTCGGCACTTCGCCGTTGTCGGGCTCGACGGTGCCAAAGCAGCCTGCCGAGGTCATCTTCAAGTTCAACCAGGCGGTCGGCGGGACGCTTGGGGCGGTGCGCGTGTACAACGCGCAGGGCGCAGAGGTGGACAACCTCGACGTGGCCCATCCCGAAGGCAAACAGCATTGGATGGGCGTCGGGCTGAAGCCGAACCTGCCGGATGGCACCTACACCGGCACCTATCGCGTTATCTCGGCCGACACTCACATTGTGTACGGGGGTCTCGTGTTCAGCCTCGGCCACGCCGGCGCGGCACCGAAGTTCACCGTGGCCGGTCTGATCGATCGCAACAAGAGCGGCCAGGTCACCGAGGTCGCGTTCGGGGCGGTGCGCGGTCTGGACTACGCATCGCTCGCGCTGGGGCTTGGCGGCCTCGCGTTCCTGCTGTGGGCGTGGCTGCCGGCCCTGTCCTCTGTGGCCGACGCCGAGAGCGGCTGGCCGGCCGCCTCGCGGGCGTTTGCACAGCGCCTGTGGCTGTTGCTGATCGTCGCCGTGGTACTCGGCATCGTGGTGAGCGTGCTCGGCATCCTGCTGCAGGGAGCGAGCGCTGCCGGAGTATCGCTGTGGGCTTCGCTCAAGGGCACGATTGTCAGCGACACGCTGAAAAGCCGCTTTGGCGAGATTTGGGGATTGCGTGGGCTCGTGTGGGTGGCCTTCGGGGCGCTGCTCGTCGGTGCGCGCATACGCAGGCATGAGGAGATCCCGGTGCTGTCCGCGACCAGGCCCGCCGCCGGCGTCGGTGGCGCCCGGGAGTGGGAGGCCACGGCGACCGTCGGCCGCGTCGCGGACGGGGCCACGGTGACCGCTGCCCGCGCCACCACATTCGGCTCGCATTCGCGACGAGCTCTACTTGTCGTCGTCGGGGTTGGCGCTGCCTTCCTTGCGATGACACCCGCGCTCAGCGGCCACGCGAGCGTGCAGAGCCCTACGGGGGTGTTCTTCCCCATTGATGTGATCCATGTGCTCTGCGCGAGTGTCTGGGTGGGTGGGATCGCGTGCCTGCTCCTAGCGTTGCCGGCCGCGACGCGACAGCTCGAGGCGCCGCAACGCAGCCGGCTGCTGGCGGCCACACTTGCACGCTTCTCGCCGCTCGCGCTCGCGTGCGTAATCGCGATCGCCGCTACCGGTGTTGTGCAGGCGTATATCGACGTGCGCAGCTTCGAAGGGCTCTTCCACACGACCTACGGAGCGCTCGTGATCGTGAAGGTCGTGCTGCTCTCGGCGCTGATCGGGCTCGGCTGGGTCAATCGCGAACGGGTGCTTCCCGCGTTGCAGCGGCTCGCCGGTGCCGGCGGGTCGCCGGGGGCGACCGGCATACTTGCGCGGCGCACGATGCGCGGCGAGCTGGCGCTGATGCTTGTTGTGTTCGGAGTCACCGCTGCGCTAGTCAGCTACGCGCCGCCGATCGATGCGGCAAGCGGGCCATTCTCGATCAACGCCACACTTGGGCCGGCGGAGCTCGAGATGACCGTCGAACCGGCGCGAGTCGGTGTGAACACGGTCCACATGTATCTGATCGACGCGAAGACCGGCACTCAGTTCACGGCAACCAAGGAACTCACGGTCACCGCGAAGCTGCCCACCAAGGGCATAGGGCCGTTGCCGTTGCAATCCAACCTGGCGGGCCCCGGCCATTACGTGCTCAGCTCCGCCGAGTTGAGTCCCGGCGGCACGTGGCAGCTCCAGATCCTCGACCGCGTATCGGAATTCGAAGAGTACGAGAAGACAGTGTCGGTCCCGATCAGATGAGCACGATCGGCCCACGGCAGTGCAAGAAGCCGGGGCGCTCGCTCGGGTCGTGGCCCGGTCGGAGCTCCCATACCCACAACAGGAGGCACACATGAAGCGAATCGCCGTGGCGGCGCTCGCGATCGGGGGCCTGGTGCTCCCGGCCGCTGCGCAAGCCCACATCAGCCTGCACCCCAACACTATCCCCGCGGGAGCATTCGTCACGCTCGACGTGCGCGTTCCGGGCGAGCAGGAAGGGGCCTACGCCTACAAGGTAGACATGCTCGTTCCGCCCGGGTTTATCGAGATCGACACGCAGAGCGTGCCTGGCTGGAGCGTCAAGGAGGTCATCACCAAACCTGCGACCTCGATCCAAACGCCGGAAGGCCCGGTCGACGAAGAGGTCTCGCAGATCGTCTGGACCGGCGACCGCTCGAAGCTCGGGCGGCTTGAAAACGGCAGCTTCATCCAGTTCCCGCTGTCGATCGCGATGCCGAGCGACATCGCCGGCCAGTCGCTCGCGTTCAAGACGGTCCAGTACTACTCCAATGGCAAGGTCATCCACTGGATCGGTCCGCCCAGCGCCGAATACCCGGCGCCGACGGTCAACATCACCGCCAAGGGCGGCGTGATCGAGGATGTGGCCGGCGGTGAGGCCGGGCCGACGCCGGGAGAGACGCCAAGCGGCCAAAGTGTCGCTGCCACGCCGCCAAGCACGAGCTCGTCAGGCGGTGCGAGCGCTCCGGTGGGCGCCAGCAAGGGCCTTGCGATCACAGCGCTGGTGCTCGGCGCGCTCGGCCTGATCGCGGGCATCGGCGGCCTATTCGCCGCACGCCGCGCTCGGAGCACGGCCCGAGCCTAAGCGGATGAATGGATGGCAGGCGAGCGTGGTAGCTTAAGCGACGATGACCGTGCTCGCCTGCATGATGCATTGGTATGCCTCGGCGATGTTCGTGGTGCCCGTGGTCGCCGTCGGCGGTTGGAGCTGGTGGAGCACGCGTCACGCGGATAGCGACGAGCAGCAGGGCCCCACCGCGCAAGCGTAGGTTCCCGACCGCGCGCTTCGGCGGCGAGCAGACTCGGGTAGCCAGATAGATGCACGATCTCCAGCTTGTCATCTTTGACTGTGACGGCGTCCTGGTCGACAGCGAGACGATCTCCAACGACGTGCTCGCACGGATGCTGAGCGAAGAGGGCTTGCCGACCACGCTCTCCGAGTCCCGTCGCGACTATCAGGGGATGTTGTTGAGTGAGGTCTTCGATCTGGCCCAGCAGAAGCTCGGCCGCCCGCTGGCGCCTGACTGGCTGGCTCGGTATGAGCGTGTGCGAGCCGAGGCATTCCAGCACGGACTACAGCCTGTGCCAGGAGCAGTCGAGGCCGTCGAGCGCGTCCGCGCGGCGGGGGTTCGGGTCTGTGTGGCCTCCCAGGGCAAGCTCGAGAAGACGAAGCTGTCGCTCGACATCACGGGAATGCGTGGGCTCTTTCCCGAGCGGGCGCTCTTCTCTGCCTATGGGGTTGCGCGTGGCAAGCCCCACCCTGACCTCTTCCTGCACGCAGCGGCGCAGATGGGAGTCCCCCCGGCTGGCTGCGCCGTTGTCGAGGACACGCCCTCGGGGGTCATGGCCGGCGTGTCCGCCGGGATGCGCGTCTTTGGCTATGCGGCAGACAGCGACGAGTCGGCCCTGGAGGCCGCGGGTGCCGCCACCTTCAGCTCGCTGGAGTTGCTGCCCGAGCTGTTGGCACTACCGCCCCGAAGCTGATCTGGACACGGGCTCCCCCGTCGGGCGCGTTCTCGGCCGTGACATAGCCGCCGTGCGCTGCGGCTGCTTGGCGTACGATCGCCAACCCCAGGCCCGACCCGGGTAGCTTGCGAGCGCGGTCGGCCCGATAGAAGCGCTCGAACACATGGGGGAGGTCTGCCTGCTCGAAGCCCGGGCCGCGATCGCGGATCGTGAGCACACCAGCGTGCAAGTTGACCTCAACCGGCTCACCCATGGGGCTCCACTTGCAGGCGTTGTCGAGCAGGTTCGACACCGCGCGGTTCATGCGCTCGGCTTCGCCCCTGATGATCGTCGGCTCGAGGTTCACCTGGAAAGGCGTGTCTGAGCGTCGCTGTGCACGCTGCACCGCGCCGTGCACGATCTCATCCAGGGACACGTCGTGGAGCGCGCCCTTGGGCTCAGCGCCGCGTGCCAGCTCGACCACGTCGCCCACGAGCCGCGTGAGCTCGTCGAGCTCGCTGACAATGTCTGCGCGCAGGCTGGCCTGATCCTCGGGCGGCAGGCGCTCGGCGTCCGCGAGCACCTGGATGTTCGCGCGCAGGCTGGCGATCGGCGTGCGCAGCTCGTGGCTTGCGTCCGCCACGAGGTTGCGCTGAGACTCGACTGAGCGCTCTAGCGCGTCGAGTGTCGCGTTGAAGCTGACGGCAAGCCGTGCCAGCTCGTCCCGGCCGCTGTCCGGCAGACGCTGGGAGAGATCGAGGCTGCCGGCAAGCGTCTCGGTACGCCGCGTGAAGCGCGCGATCGGCGCGAGCGCGGCGCGTGCGACAAGCGCTCCGAGCGCGGCTGCGATCGCGATGCCCACCACACCGACGATCGCGAGGATCAGCAGGAGACGGCTCAGCTCGTTGTCGAGCTCTGTCAGCGGGCGCGCGACCAGGACCGCGCCACGGGCACCGGTGCCGAGCGTGAGCACTCGCAGCTGCGTTCCTTTGACGGTGCGGTCGCTCAGAACGCGTCCGTGGCCGCTACTCGCGATCGCCTTGTCGGCCGCGTTGAGCGGGATGGTCGTCGAGCTGCCCTGGCCGGCAGGCACATGAACCGCGCCGTTGGGTGAGATGAACTGCACATAGCCGGAGGGCCCCCCGAGCGGTGTGGGCTCGACGCTGCTGGGAAATCCACCGCGATCGCCGGCGCCGGGCGGCGGTTGCCCTCCGCTTGGGGGAGTGCCCCCGCGCGGGGACAAGCCGTTTGCGGGGAGCGAACCACCTTCGGGCGCGTGGGGAGCGCCCACGGAGGCTGGCGCGACGAACGCCGCCGCGCGCTGGTTCAGTGACTTGTCGACTTCGCCGCGCAGATCCGAGCGCACCGCGACATACAGGCCGATGGCGGCGACGATCACCGCGAGCGCGACGGCGAGCCCAGCCACGGCCGCGATGCGCGCACGCAGGGTCATCGCTTGTCCGGTGCTGTCACGGTCCCATGCAGTGTCATGGTTGGATGCTGCGTCGTGGTTCCGTGCGGCGTCATGGCTCGCGCAGGACGTAGCCCACACCCCTGACGGTGTGGATCAGCGAACGTGCCCCCGCCTCCTCTAGCTTGCGACGCAAATAGCCCACGTACACGCGCAATGCGTTGGATGCGGGCCCGAAGTCATACCCCCACACGCGGTCGTAGATGAGGCTGTGTGGAAGCACGCGCCGGGGATTGAGCATCAGCAGCTCGAGCAATTGGTACTCCGTTCGCGTGAGCTCCACGAAGCTACCGTCCACCTCCGCGCCATGGCGTGCGCTGTCGAGTCGCATCTCGGCAAACACGAGCGAGTCAGGATCGCCGTGCGACCCGGTCCGGCGCAGCAGCGCGCGCAGGCGCGCCTTCACCTCCTCGACGTCAAACGGCTTGACCAGGTAATCGTCGGCGCCGGCGTCGAGCCCGTCGATGCGGTCGCTGACCACGTCGCGCGCGGTGAGGATCAGGATCGCCACGCGGTTGCCGAGCAGTCGCAGGCGGCGACACACCTCCAGCCCGTCGATCCCCGGCAGGCCGATGTCGAGCACGACCGCGTCGGGCACGCCTCGCACGACCATCTCGATCGCCTGCTCGCCGTCCTCCGCGGTCTGTGCTTCGTACCCGCCGAGCGTCAGCGCGCGGCGCAGCGCTTCACGCACGGCACGGTCGTCCTCAACCACCAGAATTCTCACGCTCCCGATTCTGACGCGCCGGTCGGGCTTGCGGGGATATTCCTACATTCGGCTTACGCGGCTCATAGCTTGCGCTTGTGCGGCCCCTCGATGCTGAGCGCCTGAGCAGTTCGATCTTGCGTCAGCTCGAATGAGGATGACGCGCTAAAGCGCTCGTGCTCTATCGCCGGTCTTGATCGGCGGCACGGCCCGTCGCCCACGCGCGGGCCGCGGGTGAGATGGGAATGCCATCGGCCAGGCGTGGGTCGGGTGCGGGGTCGCCGGCGACCACATCCAGGGGGATGATCCCAGCCCACGTGTCGAGCGCATAGTCCTCCTCGTCGTCCACTGGTGGGCCGGCGCGCAGCTTGGCGGAGGCCTCATCGAGCGGCAGTGTGAGTACCTGGATCGCCTTTAGCTCTTTTGCGGTGGGCGGGCGCACCTCGCTCCAGCGGCCCGGAATCAGTCGCTCGGTGAAAGCCTCGATCGCGACCATCCGCTCACCGAGGTCCTCTACCGAGGTGGCTTGGCCGAGTACGAGGACCGACCTGTAGTTGACCGAGTGGTGCACTGCCGAGCGCGCAAGCACGAGCCCGTCGAGCAGGGTGACCGTCAGGCACATGGGAGCGCCGGCCGCCAATGCGCGCACCGTACGACTGGCGCTGGACCCGTGGAAGTACACGGTGTCGCCCACGCGCGCGTGCAGCGTCGGGATCACGTAGGGCTGCTCCTCCACCGCGAAGCCGACGTGTGCGACCAGCGCCTCGTCGAGGATCGCGTCGATCGTCTTGCGGTCATAGTCGCCACGAGCAGGCATCCGTGACAGGCGGGTGCGGGGAGATGGGGACTGGCGTTTGGGAGGGGACGCCGAGGACATGGCAGTCAGCTTACGTATTCGCGGAGGATCTCCGCTCGGCGCCCAGGGATCCGTCGATCACGGCGCCAGTTGAACCGGCAGCGTCTTGAGCTGGTTGATGAATGCCGATTCCGCCATCACAGGCTCTCCCGCAAGCGCCATCTTCGGGAAGCGTGCCAGCGTCTCCTCGAACAAGACCCGCAGCTCAAGGCGCGCGAGCGCCGCGCCGAGGCAGAAGTGGCGTCCGCCGCCCCCGAATGCCTGGTGCTCCGGGTTGCGGGTCACCTCAAAGCGGTCTGGATCCTCGTAGAGGTCCTCGTCGCGGTTGGAGGAGACAAACCACATCACAACCTTGTCGCCCTCCTTGATCTGCTGGTCGCCGATCTTCGTATCGCATGTGGCCGTTCTACGGAAATGGGGGAAGGCTGGGAACATGCGCAGCGACTCCTCGACGGCGCTGGTGGTCAGCGAGGGATCGTCGAGCAGGAGTTGACGTTGCTCAGGGTGTTCGATGAGCGCGCGCATACCGCTGCAATACGTCGCCTTAGTGCTGTCATTTCCGGCCCCCATGAGCAAGAAGAAGCCCATGATGATCTCGTGTTCCTCGAGCTTCTTGCCGTCCACTTCAGCATGCACGAGGACACTGGTGAGATCATCGGTTGGTTGGTCGCGGCGGACTGCGATCATGTGTCTGCAGCGCTCGAAGATCTCTGGAATCTCGCGCTCGACCAGTCCCTTCATGCCTTCCGGGTTGAGGTCCGTATCGCCGATTCCAAACGTCGATGTCACGAGTTTCGCCCAGATTGGATCGTCCTCCTCGGGGATACCCATGAAACTGCCGATCACGCGCGAGACCACTGGCGTGGCGACGGCGCTCACGAGATCGCATGTCTCCTGGCTTGAGACGCGCTCGAGCGTCCTCACGACGATCGCTCGGATCGCGTCCTCGTGCTGGGCAATCCGTCTCGGTGTGAATGCGGTCTGGAAGAGAGCCTTGAGGCGATCGTGCTTGGGCGGATCCATGGCGACGAACATCGCCCTCGTGAGCTGAGAGGAGAACCCGCCCGTCAGCACGGTAAAGCCCCCCTTTTCCGAGGAGAACGTCTGCCAGTCGCGGCAGATCGCCTGGGCGTCGTCGGCCTTCGTGACCGACCAGAATCCAGCCTCGAAGGGATAGTCGGTGATGCGCTCTGTCCAATGGACTGGACACTTGCTACGCAGCTCTTGGAACAACTCGTGCGGGGGACCGTCTCGCCACAGGTCGGCCTCCAAGACGAGTACGTTCTCGAGATTGGTCTCTTGCGTCACGGCCCCTCCCCATAACTTGCTGGCAAGGGACCGCATGTTACTAGCTGATGTATCAAGCCATGAGGATGGCCGACCGAGCCGTCCCGCGAATGTCAAGGGAGCGTCACGTTTTCTGCGGCACTGACACATTGATGGTGATGGCCAGCTACCGGGAATTCGATGATCTGTACCAAAGGGAGAGTGAGGGCCTGCTCGTGTTTTTCACGCGCCGCACATTCGATCCTGAGACAGCGCTCGACCTGACGGCGGAGACGTTCGCGCAGGCATACGTCGGTTGGCGGCGCTTGCGCGGCCGCTCGCCCGAGGAGCGCCAAGCGTGGTTGTACACGATCGCTCGTCGTCAGCTCTCGCGCTATTTGAGGCGTGGCCGGGTCGAGCGCGAGGCACTCCTGCGCCTCGGCATCCAGATGCCCGTGGTGCATGAGGACGATTTGCGGCTGATCGAGCGGCGTGCTGAGCTTTCTGAGTTGCGCCGCGCGCTTGGCGAGGAGCTCGAGCGTCTGAGCGCGGAGCAACGCCGAGCGCTCGAGCTACGCGTGGTGCAGGAACGACCCTATGCGGAGGTAGCGCGCGAGATGGGGATCTCAGAGCCGGCAGCCCGAGCGCGTGTGTCGCGTGGGCTGCGCACGCTCGGCCGCGCGCTTGACGTGCGACCGGCGACGCAGGGGGGATCGTAATGGTCGATCGGTCATGTCCAACCTTGCGACCCTGGCGTGTAGCGCCAATTGGCGAAAGGGACCCACGCGGACGCGCTCGAGGGGAGACTTCATGACAGAGCCACTTGTCCCACTCGATGCGCTCGGCGAGCGCTTCCGCCGACTCGGAGAGCCGCCTGCTCCGCGCCGTAACCCGGTGCCAAGAGCACTCGTGATCGCAGTGGCGCTCGCACTGCTGCTCGCTGGGGTCGCCGCCGCCGCGATCCTGATAACGCGTGGCGCGCCGTTGCCCGCGCCCAACGCGGAGGATCTGAGCTCGAGCGGGGTGCCCATCCCTGGCAGCGCTCACCTGGCAGGGCTCGACGCTCGCGACCCCGACGCCGCCGCACCGCCGTGGGACATTCGCATCTCGCGTACGCGCGCTGGCGAGACCTGCACGGCGGTCGGCCAGGTGCTGGGCGGCCAATTCGGCATCGTCGGCTTGGACCACGTATTCCGCGCGCTGCCACTCGGTGGCGTGGATGCCTGCGGGGTGCAGTCCCCCAATGGCCCGCTGCTCGCGGGCGCGCGCGTGTTCCTGGGCGATGCGAGCACCGAAGCGCGCACGGTCGTCAATGGGATCGCTGGAGCAGGTGCTCGCTCAGTCACCGCTTACGGTCCCGAAGGCGCACGACATCTGACGCTCGGCCCGGACAGCAGCTTTATCACCGTCTATCGCGGCTATCTCGAAGACGTGCGCCCACACATCGTCGTCGTCACGAGCGACGGACGAAGTCACACGATCGCGTTCGCCTCTTCCGTGGCCTTTGAAGTGGCGGATCCAGATGGCGGCTCGCCGTGGAAGGCGAGTGGCGACCCCGCGCTCTCGCGAGGCTCCTATCCCGATGAGAGCTGTGCGCAGGTCTCGCAGGAGCTCGGTCGCTCAGACCCCAGCCGCGACGGAGCTTCGATGACGCCAGAGGTCTGCGGGCGACTGGGACAGCAGCCGCTATTCGTGCTGATGCGTCGCTTCGTGCCCGGCAGCGGCGAAGCCACCGGGTATCCATGGAGCAACAAACCTGCTCGCACGCTCGTATACGGCGCGGTCTCGCGCCGCGTCGCATCGCTCACGTTGAGCGGCGTAGGTGCCGTGCGGGTGGTACCGATCGATGCCCACGGCGGCGTGTTCCTCGCCGTGCTCGACGGTCACATCGACCCGCACGCGCTGAAGCTGACCGCACATCTGCACGATGGACGTTCTGTCTCCTACAACCGCTCTACCGACATTCGCGAAGAATCGGGCGACAGAGTGTTCAACAACGCGCCGCCCAAACGTTGGCTGAGCGAACCGGACGACCCTCCCTATCGCGAACCGCTTCCGACGAGCGAGGAATTCCCGCCGAGCTCGGTCCCGATTCAAAGCACGGTGAGGGAGACGCTGCACGCAAGCGATCCGGCGGGCGGCCCCGAATGGGCGCTGCGCAGCTGGCAGGGGCGGCCCAATCCCCGCGCCCGCTACGGCGAATCTCCTCCCGCTCGCCTGGTCTGCTTCCAGGTAGGCATCCGTCGCGGGGGCACGCTGTTCGAGCCGCGTCCCGGGGCGAGCCCGCGTCCGCTGGAGGTTGGTCAAGAAGAGGGTTCGGAAGCTGGGGGTTGCAACGCAACCGCCTATGTGGCCGACCACCCTCCAGTAGCGATGGTCGAGAGCTACACCGACCATCCCTATGCCTACACGCCAACGCCCGCCCGCACCGTCGTCGCCGGCATGCTCCCGCCGGACGGGACCCATCCGCTGCTGCTTGGCGCGGGCGCGCCCCGGGCACTGTCCACCGACGCCAACCACATGTTCCTTGCAGTTCTACCCGGCCGCTACTGGGACGCGCCCTTGCGGGTCTCGGTGGTCGAGCACGGACGCACGATCGCCGCAAGGGCCGCCTCCACGTCGCAGGTCCCCCCGGTGTTGATGGTGCCGCAGGCGCGCGCTCCCGACCCCGATGGCGGCGCGCCTTGGGGATATGCCGAGGCCGCCAATGGGTCCTCGGCATATGGGCGGATCGTCGATGGGCGCCTCGCCGGCCTCTCAGAACGCGAAGGAGCCGTCAGAAATGGGCCGATGGGCTGGGGCGGCGGCGAACCCTGCTTCGCCCACCGCCGTAGCCGAGCCTGCCCGTATGCCGATCGCCACCCGCCTGCGGTCCATTTCGACGTGCAGAGCGGGGCCGGAGAAGGCCCATTGGAAGGCGCCACGCCAGCGCTCACGCCGCCGCAGATTCAGCGGCGCACGCTGGAAGGCCACACGATCGTCACCGCGCGCGCCGACCCCGACGTCGTATCGGTCACGCTGGCGACGCCAAGCGACGTGCGCACGCTACGCCCGGGCGGCCCGCAGCACGTGTTCCTCGTCGTCTATGACGGACAGTTCTTCCGCGGCGCGATCACCGCGACGATCCTGCTGCGCGACGGGCGAACGGTGACCCAGTCGGTACAGAACGGGGCGAGCAGTGTCGGTAGCGCCACGCCGGAACTGTCGCTGGCCGCGGCTCTGCATAGAGATCTGCGCGAACTCGCGCTCGCGGGAGCTAATCGCCACAATTCCTCGGCGATGCAGCGGCAGGGGCTCACCTTCTTGGAGGACGAGGCACGACTGATCAAGCAGCGCATCGCTTACGAAAGCAGCCATCCGGACGTCTTGCCCGAGAGCTGACATACGGCGGCATTATTGGCCGTATGTGTAACTGCGGCTTGGGATTCCCCGCTTGGGGACGCGTCGGAAACGGCTCACTAGCTCGTGCCGTCAGGGGGCACGGCTCACGAACTCGTGCCGTCAGGTAGCTCCTGCGCGGAGGATTCTTGCGAGAGCCGTTCCTGGACAGACGGCTGCGGTGCCCGTCGCGAGCGTCCGGCGAAATTGCCCACGAGCACGCCGATCACCGTGACCAGATAGAGCTGGCCGAGCAGCATCTCGACGACCGCGAGCGCCCGACCTATATGCGTTGCCGCGGTCAGGTCCCCGAAGCCCGTCGTGGTGAGTACCGCGAAGCTGAAGTACACGATCTGACTCGTCGAGGCATTCGCCTGCTGTGCGAAGTACTGAGCGTTATCGACCTCGGCAACGAACCCGATCACCCAGGCGAACACAAGACCCAGCAGCAGATATAGCGTCAGCGCTCCTGCCACGGCCTGAGGCGTCACTCCATGCGCGCGCACCAGCCGCATCAGCCCGCCGACCAGGGCAAGGGGAATCGCGGCTGAGAGGAGGCCGCTGATGGCGAACAACACCGCGTGCGGGAGCGCGCCCGCCGCCTCGCCCACCACGGTAAAGCTCGTCAAGCCCAGCAGCACGATCGCCACCGGGCGGCGCACGCTGGTGCTGGCGCGCGAGGTGGCCACTACGGTGAGGAGTGCCAGCCATTGCAGCGCGCATCCCACCGCACGCGCCCAGTTTGCGCTGGGTGCCACGATCACGAATACGAGCAGCGTGAGCGTCAGCAGGAATACGGCGCCATACCGGAATCCAGCGTCGCTGTCCTCGGGGGACCCCATCGCGACCCATTGTGGCCTATGTGCTGCGAGAAATCCGATAGCGGGAGCTGGCAGACGTCGCCGGGATGATTCGTGGACCGGTCAGACCTCGGCCGGGCTCATCAAAGCAACCGGTACGGCGAGGCCCGCGGAGCGCCGTACGGTGGCGATTCGTCGCCCTGGCTGGACCGCCGCGCGGATCTCGCCGGAGTGCTCACCGAGCCGTCCGACCGTCCGCTCCAAGTCCTCGCTGAGCAGCGCCAGGCCCCAGAAGCGCGCCGATCCGTCCACGCCGTCCGAGCGCGCGACGATCACCTCGTCAGGCTCCTGCACCAGCTCGAGAATGACCTCGCCAAGACGGAAGAATGCTTGGCGGGGCGCGCCAGCGGGAGTTGGCTGCTCGCGAATGCGGCGTAGGTCGAGCCCGGCCGACTGGAGCGCATGCACGCTGCGATCGAGGCTAGGCGACATCGCAACCACGTGATCGATCGCCGTGATGCCGTTGAGGTGCGCCGCTGCTTTGGTGTAGGGGGATGGCGCTTCGATGCGTCGTGGGATGTCGGGTTCCGCGCTCGGCGAATCTTCTGTGTGCGGCATCGGCGCATCGGACACGGTGGTAGGCAGGCCATCGAGCTCGACACCCGCGATGTCGCGCAGCGACCAGCCGAGTATTCCCCGCCCCGCGCCGTGCCCAGCGAGCTCGACCCGAACCGATCCAAGTCGCACCGTGTTGCCAGACATGGCAAAGCCGAGCGATTCCCAGCGCTCGGGGTCGTCGGCGAGGATGAGTCGGTCGATCGTCGGCCCCCGCGGGCTGTCGCCGAGGCTCACTGAGCGTTCAGTCGTACAGGCAGCGTCTTGAGCTGGTTGAGGAATGCCGACTCGACCGCCAGCGGCTTGCCGACGATCTCCATCTTCGGGAAGCGCTTGAGCGTCTCCTCGAAGAGGATTCGCAGCTCCAGGCGCGCGAGTGCCGTGCCGAGGCAGAAGTGGCGGCCGCCGGCGCCGAAGGCCTGATGCTCGGTGGTACGGCGCACGTCGAAGTGGTCGGGGTCCTCGTAGCGCGACTCGTCGCGGTTGGAAGAGGCGTACCACATGACCACCCGCTCGCCCTCTTTGATCTGCTTGCCACCGAGCTCGGTGTCTTTGGTGGCCGTACGCCTGAAGTGAGCGAAAGCGGGAAACATGCGCAGCGACTCCTCCACGGCGCCGGGCACGAGCGAGGGATCCTCGAGCACCAGCCGGCGCTGCTCGGGATCTTCCATGAGGGCGCGCATACCGCTGCAGTAGGTCGCCTTGGTGCTGTCGTTGCCGGCCGCCACGAGCAGGAAGAAGCCCATCACGATCTCGTGTTCCTCGAGCTTGTGGCCGTCCACTTCGGCGTGCACGAGCACGCTCGTCAGGTCGTCGGTGGGGTTCTCGCGTCGAGCGGCGATCATGCGCCCGCAACGCTCGAATATCTCGGGGACCTCTTTCTCCATGACGGCCTCGATGCCCGCGGGATTCAGGTCGGGATCGCCCGCGCCGAGGGTCGAGTTCATCAGCCGCGCCCAGGTCGCGTCGTCCTCCTCGGAGATACCCATGAAGCTCCCGATCACGCGCGAGACCACTGGTTGGGCGACGTCGCTCACAAGGTCGCAGCTTTCGCGTCCATCCAGGCCGTCGAGCGTCTTCAGCACGATCTCGCGGATCGCGCCCTCGTGGGCGGCGATCCGCTTCGGGGTGAACCCCGCCTGGAAGAGCGCCTTGACGCGGTCGTGTTTGGGTGGGTCCATGCCGATGAACATCGCCCGCGTCAGCTCGAGCGGGAAAATATTTGAGATGACTGTGATGCCACCGGTTTCCGAGGAGTAGGTAGCCCAGTCGCGGCTAACCGTGTGCACGTCCTCCGCGCTCGTCACAGACCAGAAACCACCCTCCTCGGGGAATTCGCCGATCTCCTTGGTCCAGTGCACCGGACAGCCCTGGCGCAGCTCTTTGAAGAGGGCGTGGGGAGGACCCTCCGCCCATACCTCGCGCTCGAGCACGAGCTGATCCTCGAGCTTGGTGTCGGTCGCTGCCATCAGAGCCTCCAGTCGCCGCGTGGGATGCGATCCCCGATGGTACAGATCCTGCCGGTAATTTGGCTACGCAGCCAGTCAACGGGCAGGGTACGCACGGGAGACGCGGGCGCTCAGCTTTACGTGTCCCTCGCGCGTGCGTAGAGGGAGACGTTTTAGACCAGGTCCGCGATCGTTCGCGGACAGACTTGAAGAATCTCTTGGCATGCCTTATCATTTTTCGCATGGCCGCCAAGGAAAACGTGCGCTCGCCGGCGATAGAGGACTACAGCAAGGCGATCTACACGCTCGAAACCCGCGCGGACAGCCCCGTCTCCACCAACGCGCTGGCCGAGCGCCTGGAGCTGACCACGGGCTCGGTTTCGGGGATGCTCAAGAAGCTCGACGAGCTGGGCCTGATCTCGCATGTGCCCTATCGTGGCGTGCGACTTACTCCCGAGGGACGCCGGGTCGCACTCGAGGTGATCCGCCACCATCGACTGCTCGAGCTCTACCTTGCCGAGGCACTGCACATGCCCTGGGATCGCGTGCACGACGAGGCCGAGGTGCTCGAGCACGTTCTCTCCGACGAGCTAGAGGAGCTAATCGCGGCGAAGCTCGGCCATCCCACGATTGACCCGCACGGCGACCCGATCCCGAGCGCCGACCTGGAGCTCGACGAGCTTCCCACCAGGAGCCTTGAGAGTCTCGTGCCAGGTGACGAGGGCACCTTCGTGCGCGTGTCCGATGCCGATCCTGAGATGCTGCGCTACCTGGCCCAGCAGGGCGTCCTGCCGGGCGGGCGCATCCACGTGCTCGAGCGCCAGCCGTTCGGCGGTCCGCTGCTCGTGAGCGTCGACGGACGCGAGCGCACACTTGGTGGCCAGTTGGCGGGCGCGATGCGCATCGAGGTCGACCAGGCGCAACAGAGCCGGCCCCGTGCACGGGGGGAGCTGGTCGATGGCAACGGCTGAGGCCACCGCTTCATCCGGTCTGCTGCTGCCGCCGCTGACCGACGAGGACGCCGCACGATCCCTAGATCGCTTGCGCGTGCACCAGGCTCGCGGACGCGGCAAGCGGTGGTGGTTGTTGTGGCTGCTCGTAGGTCCCGGAATACTTGCCATGCTCGGCGAGAACGACGGGCCGAGCATGATCGCCTACGCCTCCGACGGCGCTCAGTACGGGTTTGGGTTCTTTGTGCCGTTCATCCCGGTGCTCTTCGCGATGGCGTTCATCTGCCAGGAGATGTGCATGCGCGTTGGCGCGGTCACCCACCGTGGATATGGCGAGCTGGTCCTACAGCGCTACGGAAGAGTGTGGGGTTGGTTCGGCGCCGGCGATCTCTGTCTCACCAATCTGGTCACGCTGGTAGCGGAGTTCATCGCGATTCGCGTCGGGCTGTCCTACTTTCACCTCGGCTCCGGCGTTGCCGTCGCGCTAGGGCTGGCGCTGGTCCTGTTCACGCTCAGCGGCGGGCGTTACTGGCGCTGGGAGCGCATCGTGCTTGGCCTGGCGCTCTTCAACGGCCTGTTTCTGGTGGCGGCGATTCTGGTCAAACCACACGTCGGGGCGATCGCCGGCTCGTTTGCCTTCAGTCCGTTCCCGGGCGGGAGCTTCAATACGTTGCTGTTGCTACTGGCCTCCACGATCGGTGCGACGGTCACGCCTTGGATGATCTTCTTCCAGCAGAGCGCCAGTGCCGACAAGGGCATGACTCCCGGTGATGTCAAGCACGGTCGTTATGACACGGCGCTCGGCGCGGTGCTGGCGGCGATCTTCGGGATCGGGGCGCTGGTCGCCGGAACGGCACTGCTCGGCCACAATGGATCTGGCATTCAGGGCTTCGCCGGAGCTGGGTTTCCCGAGGCGCTGCGACACGCCGCCGGCAGTGCCGCCGGTACCGTGTTCGCGCTGGGGCTGATCGAGGCCGGAGCCGTCGCGATCCTCACGATCTCGGCGAGCACCGCCTATGCCGCCGGAGAATGCGTCGGCGTCTCTCACAGTTTCAACAGCTCGCCGCGCAACGCCACCGTCTTTCACGCCGCGAATATCGGGATCGCGCTGCTCGCCGCCGTGGTCATCCTCATTCCGGGCGCGCCGCTGCTGTCGATCGCGCTCAATGCCAACGTGCTCGCGACCGTGCTGCTCCCGGTCAGCCTGGTTCTGATGTTCATGCTTGCCAATGACAAAGCGCTGATGGGCTCGTGGGTGAACAAGCGCTCGACCAATGCGATCGGGATCGCGGTAATCGCGTTCGTCGGGCTCTGCGGAGCCGCATACGGCATCGACTCGTTCCTACAGGCAACCCACCTCATCGGCTCATGAGCACAGACGCGCTCGCCATCCACGACGCAGATCGGAATGCCGATATCCAGGAGCGCGACCTGCAATCGCAGGAGCGCTTCGAGGACGAGTTGATCATGCACCTCGAGCGTGACCAGTTCGTAGCCGAAACCTCACGGCCCGTACCTCGGGCCATACTCAGCGCACGCGTCACGGCTGGACTATGGGCGCTGCGGGTCTTCGTCATTCTCGTCAGCCTCATGGTCGTCTACACCTTCATCGACCAGTTGCACTGACCAGGTCATTTGATCCAGGAGCGGCTTATGTCACCTCCCCGGCGCCCGCTCACTCGGTCGGAAACAGAGCTCCCGCATGTCCGCTCACTCGGTCGGAAATGGAGCGAGGGAGACACCATGGTCGCGCTCGCGCATACCCAGCTCATAGGCCGCGCCGTGAGCGGTGTGCAACGTACGGGCAGCCTCTCCGCGCCGGCGGACATTGAGCGCGAGCGCGGCAACCGAGCAGTTGACGACGTGGCGCTCGCTCGCGGGACCGTGTGCGCTGGGGTCCGCATAGCGCCATTCGGCGGAGCTGCCCGGCGGCGTGTCGACGTGTGCTTGCACCGTCAGACCGCCCTCGCCGGGCAGAGATAGCGAACAGCGGGCGGTGCTCTCGGCGACCTCTAGCCCGTGCGCCCCCAGCCCGCCCAGGCGCAGTCGCTGCCCGGCGATGGAGATAGCGCCACTCGCAATCCACGGTGAGAGGCGTCCCGCGACCAATACCCTCCCGAGCGCCACGTCGAGCCACGCGGTGGGGTCCTCGCGAAAGCCGATCCCGTGTAGCCAGATCCAGCGCTCGGCATGCTGGGAGCCCCAGTTGTGCCCCATCATGCCCCGCCACCGGTTCAGTCGCAGGGTGCGGTCGGGTAGCTCGATCGTGCCGTCGAAGCGTGCCGCCGGTGCGGGGCTTGTGAGCTTGGTGCGCGGCAGCGGCGCTCTGTAGAGCCATGGCTGCTTGAAGTGTCGTAGCTCGGGCTCTTGGTCTTGGATACGCAGCGCCCAGCGAGCCTCGCCGGATCCGCTCTCCTTGGAGCCGCCAGGCGCAGTGCCATGACCACCGGGTTTGGCGCCCGAACGGGGGTCCCGACCGACTGGGATGCGACCGTCGGCGCGCGTGGCCGCGAGGCGAGAGTCCGGCCCGATCTCGATCCAGCCGTCGGCGGGCGCCGCCAGTTCCGTGGTGGTGTGCTTTTGCATGAAGGGTGCACCTGCCCGCGCGTCGAACACGGTCAGCCACAGCGAGCCTTGGGGGGCCTCCCCGGGGCGCTTGTGGACGGTGTAGCGGATCCATGCCCCGACCGGCTCGTCCGGTGAGACCGCCCGTAGGAAGAAGGACTCGTACATGCCGTCGTCCGGTGAGGCGTCGGTGAATTGCGCATGAACAACCATTCGCGCGATCGTAACTCCTGGGAGGGTCACTCATGCGAGGATCACGCCATGAAGCGTGACCCGCTCGTGACACTGCCACCGGCGCTCATGTCGGGCGCCGGCGTGGACCGGGTCGCCGCGCGCTTTGTGATGGGCGTCGACGGGGGCGCCACCAAGACGCTGGCTGCTGTGCTCGACGTGCAAGAGCAGACACTGCACCTTGGCCACGGCGGCTCGAGCAACCCGGACGCGGTGGGCGCACGTGCGGCAACCGATTCCCTTGCGAAGGCGACCGACGAGGCGATCGTGCGCGCCGGGATCGCACGCGAGCAGCTTGACGCCGCGGTGCTGGCGATCGCGGGCACCGACACCGACGCGGTTACCGCGCATGTGCGCGAGCGCTGTCCGAGCACATGGGTGGTGGTCAACGATGTGGTCGGCGCCTGGGCCGCCGCCACCGACGCCCGCCCAGGAGTCGGCGCGATCTCGGGGACGGGCAGCAACGTGCTCGGGATCGGCCCCGACGGGCGCGCATGGCGCGCGGGCGGTTGGGGCCACGTGTTGGGCGACGAGGGCAGCGGGTACTGGTTGGCGGTGCAATCGATCAAGGCCGCGCTTGCCGATCGCGAGCGCTCAGGCCCGGAGACGGCGCTGAGCGCGGCAGTCATGGACTTCTTCGGGGTGCAGAGTGTCGAGGCGCTCGCCACGCTCGTCTACTCAAAGCCACTCTCCAAGGGTGAGATCGCCGCGTTTGCTCTCGAAACCGCGCGAGTCGCGCACGTGGGAGACACGGTGGCGCGTGAGCTGTACGCACGCGCTGCCGGCGAGCTCGGCCGGCAGATAGCGGCGGTAATCGAGCAGACGGGCCTCGTGGGTGAGTTCCCCGTGGGCCTGATCGGAAGCGCGTTCAAGGCGGGCGAGCTGTTTGTGGGCCCGCTCGCGAAGGAGATCCGGGAGCTCGCGCCGCAGGCGCAGGTCGCGGTTGTCGAGATGGCGCCCGTCGGTGGCTGTGTGCTGCTCGCTGCTCGCTCAACGGGGGCTTCGCAAGCGGTCGATCCGGCGAGGCTAAAGCCTCTGCTTGGCGCGGCGCTCGCGCACGAGGGCGTCTTTAGGGAGTGATCCCGGCGTCGATCTCCTCGCGCCGACCGATTGCGCCGGGCCCGACGCCCGCCACGCGTACGGCCGCCGCGGCGTTACCGAAGTTCGCGGCCTCCTGCGGGCTGCGTCGGTCGGCGAGGGCGATGAAGAAGGCGGCCGCGAACACGTCGCCGGCGCCGAGATCGTCGCGCGTCTCCACGAGCGGGGGCGACGTTGTCTGCACGACCGTCATGGCGCCCCCGCCTGGGCTAGCCCCGAGCTTGGACTCAGCGTCGGCTTTGGGCTCAGCGTCGGCTTTGGGCTGATCTGCGGCCTTTGACTGATCGGCGGCCTTGGGCTGATCGGCGGCCTGGGACAGATGAACGGTGGTCGGCCGCGCACCGGCGGTGACCGCCACGCACGCCCCGCTGTGGCGCGCAGCGGCAAACAAAGCGCGGCAGCTTTGGCACTCGTGCTCGGAGATCACGGCTGCGTCGAAGTGCTCGGGAAGCGCTTCTGGGTCGAGCTCGACAGGGGAGATGTCGCCGGCCAATGTCTGGTCCGCGCTCGCGCAGAGCGGTATGTCGCCCAGCAGCGAGCTGGCGTCCAGCTGCACGAGCGGCACCTCGTCCCCTTGCTCCCAATGGCGCACGAGCCCCTGCGGGGTGATGCCGAGAAAGCCCACGTCACCGTGCCAGGCGACAGGTGTCTCGCGGGCGACAGGAGCGAGATGCAGGATCGCGGTGTCGAGCCTGGGTGGTGCGAGGATCGGACCAGCCCAAGCGAGCAACCGTTGCGAGCGCTGTGCGCCGGAGCCGCGCGTGCTCAGCGTGGTCGTGTGCTGCGCCGCGATCACACGGAGCTCGAGCTCATCGCGGTAGGGCTCGAGCAGCGCCTCGATCTCCCGTGGGACTCCCTGGGTGACGATCAACGTGTGCAGCCCCAGGCGCGAGGCCTGTAGGGCGCTGTAGAAAGCGCCTCCGCCGGGTTGGGCGAGAGCGCCCCCGGAGCGGTTCTCGATCAGGTCGCGCGTCACATGGCCGACGGTGACGTAGTCGTAGGCTGTGCGCGAGTCGTTAAGGGAACGATCCGAGTGTGCCGAGCGATCCATTGCAAGCTAGGAGAAAGGGTTTTGTAGGTTGTCGGCTTGAGGCTTGCTCAAGGCTTGTGGGCCAGTGGCTGCTCGTGGTCGGTCGATGCTCGTGATATTGATGCTCGTGGCGTCAGTCGACGTGCGGGGGAATGCGCACAGGCAGCTCCGCGCCGGCGATAGTCGCCGCGGCCAGTCGGCCTGTAAAGACGCATCCGCCGAGGAACGTTCCCTCGAGCGAGCGCTTCCCGTGGACACCGCCCCCGCCGAAGCCGGCGGCCTCGCCGACCGCGTACAGGCCGGGGATCGCCTCTCCGCCCTGCTCGCGTAGGACGCGACAGCCGAGATCGGTTTGGATGCCGCCGAGGCTCTTGCGCGCCATCGGCTGCAGACGAATCGCGACCAGCGGCATCGCCTTGGGGTCCACGATGCGCTGGAAGCGCGCGGTACGCAGCCGGTCACCGCGCCAGTTGCGCAGCTGGCCGATGCGACGCAGCTGATCGTCGTTGAAGAGGCCCTTGCCGCGCGCGATCGTCTCGTCATAGCGTCCGATCTCGCGCTCGAGCACCGCGGCGTCGATCGCGCTATCGCCGGTCACCTCGTTCATCTTGACCGCCAGCTCGCCGAGCGTGGTGGCCGAGACGAAGTCGGGAGAGCCGTCGAGGAAGTGCCGCACGAGCCCGGGCTTGCCGAGCAGCACACTGAGCAGGAACGGCACGAGTCGCTTCTCGCGCAGATTGGGATTGTGCTGGGAGCCCGATACGTCAAGCTCGCGCTTGGCGATCTTGAAGTTGCAAACGAGCCACGAGTACTTGCGCTCGTCCTCGCACATGCGCTCGAGCGCCGCATAGGCGTCGAACGTGGGCATGACCGGCACAGGTCCATAGCGGCGGCCGTCCGGGTCGAGCATCAGCCCCGATCGCGGCGGGATCAGCTTCAGCCCGTGAAGCTCGCGCTGCGGTTTGGGATGGCGTACGGCGTCGGCATAGTTCCACATGCGCGGGAGATGGGTGATGTTGCCGCCAAGCCGGCGCACCTCTTCGTGCATGGCACCGTCGGCGTAGTAGTGGGAGCCCATCAAGAGTCTCTTGGGCGGGCTGCCCAGCCGCGAGGTGGGCCATTCGCGGCGGATTAGCTCGAGGTTGCCGCCGATCCCGCCGGCGGCGATCACGACGGCCATCGAAGCGCGCACCTCGTAGTCGTTCGGGGCCGCGGAGGAGGTGGGCTCGGTGCGGTCGCCGGGCTGGGAGCCTCCATCGCCCGTCTCACCGACGCTCGGCTGTCCGTCAGGCTCCGTGCTCACGCGACAGCCGACGATGCGGCCTTCCTCGGAGACGAGTCCCGTGACTCGCGAGTGCAGGCGAAGCTCGAGCGCACCGCGGCGCGGGTGCGACTCGATCGCTCCCCATACCGCCTGTACGAGCGCCTTGCCCGTGCCCCACGTGAGGTGGAAGCGCGGCACGGAGTTGCCGTCGCCGAAGTTGCCACGCTCAGCCCAGTTCACGACCGGGAAGAAGCGCACGCCGATCTCTCGCAGCCAGCCGCCGACGTCGTCGCGCGCCCGGGTCACGTACTGTTCGGCCCAGCGCCTGGGCCACACATCCTCAGGATCGAAGTCGGCGATGCGCAGCCAGTCTTCTAGCGCAAGCCGCTCGCTGTCGGGGATGCGCGAGCGGCGTTGCTCGGGCGAGTCGACCATGAACATGCCGCCGAACGCCTCGCGTGCCAGCCCCCCGATCTCCTGAGGCTGGCAGCGGTCGAGCAGCAAGACCGTATGTCCGTTGCGCAACAGCTCGAGCGTGCTCACCAGCCCGGCTAGCCCGGCGCCGACGACGATCGCATCTGGCCGAGTCTCGCTCACGCGAGTGCCATCCCTGGAGCGACCCTGACTTCGACGAGCTCCGGCTTGCCCGAGGCGAGCGCCGTGCTCAGCCCTTCGCCCAGCTGCTCGGGGCCGTCCACGACGCGTGAATTTATGCCGTAGCCGCGCGCGACCGCGGCGCAGTCGAGCGCCGGCAGGTCCAGGCCCGGGGCGTCAACGATGTCCTCGAGCATCCCGAACCACTTGAGGATCGCGTACTCGTCGTTGCGCAGCACCAGGAACGTGACGGGCACGTCGTATGCCGCTGCGGTCCACAGGCTCTGAATCGCGTACTGGGCGGAGCCCTCGCCGATCACGCACACGACGGGTCGGCTCGGCTGGGCCAGTTGCACTCCGATCGCGGCGGGCATGCCGAAGCCGAGTCCCCCGCCGGAGGAGAAGTAGTAGCTGCCGGGTGCCGACAGCCGCAACTGGTTGCGCAACGCGAGCGTGGCCGATGGCGACTCGAGCACCACGATGCCGTCCTGGGGGAACACCTCGGCCAGGGTGCGCACCGCGGTGGACGGGCTCATCGGGTCTGTGAGCGCGACTGGCTCGGGCGCGGGTCGTATCGGCGGTGCCGGGCGCTCAGACTCGCCGACGGCGTCGGCGAGCGCCGCAAGCGTGAGCGCCGGGTCCGCGAGGATCGCGTCGCCCATCGGCGCGCGCGCCGCCTCATCGGGATCGCTCGTGATCGCCACGAGCGCGGTGCCCTCGGCCAGCAGCGGGCCGGGCACGTTGGGGTAGTAGGGAAAGACGGAGGTGCCCACCGCCAGTACCAGGTCGTGCTCGGCGAGCATTTCCCCGACGGGGAGCACGGCCGGCGGGAGGATGCCCTGGAAGAGCGGATGATCCTCGGGGAAGCCGATTCGCCCGCCGCCCGGGGCGGGCGTTGCGTATACGGTCAAGCGTTGGAGTTCGGCGAGCCCGATCGCGGCCTCCCACCCGCCGCACGCGTCGATCTCGGGCCCGGCGACGAGCGCGGGGCGCTTCGCCTCACGCAAGCGCTCGGCGAGCCGGGCGATAACCTCGGGCCCGGGCTGCGCGGCACCGGAGACCGAGCGGCCGGACTGGTGGCGGACCGCCTGCTCATCTACATCAGCACCCCAGTCGTCCATCGGGATCGACAGGAAGGAGGGTCCGCGCGGGGGCAGCGCCGCCATGTGGATCGCGCGTGCGAGCGCGTGCGGCACATCCTCGGCGCGCGGGGGCTCATAGCTCCACTTCACGAGCGGTTGCGGCACGCGTGTGGCGTCGCGGTTGGTCAAGTTGGCTTGCAGCGTCATCAGCGAGCGGTATTGCTGGCCGGCGGTGATCACGAGCGGGCTCTTGTTGGCCTGGGCGTTGAAGATCGCTCCCATCGCGTTGCCCACCCCCGGAGCTGTGTGCAGGTTGACGAGCGTCGGTCGCCCGCTTGCCTGGGCGTAGCCGTCGGCGAGGCCGACAACTGTTGCCTCCTGAAGACCGAGTACATAGCGGAAGTCGGTGGGGAACTCGGTGAGCATCGGGAGCTCGGTGGAGCCCGGGTTGCCGAATACGGTCGTCATCGCGCGTTCGCGGAGCAGCTCGAACACGGCCTCTCTAACAGTCGTCACGTGTGTCTCCTCGGGCGATCGATCTCATCACCGTGTTCCTGGGGTCTCGGACGCACCTCTTGCGACGGGCAGATGCGCACCTCTTTTGAAGGAGGTTCTTAGGCGGGAGACAATACCCTCAGCGAATCGTTTGCGAGTGTGGTCTGTTCTGAAGCTCGGGACGGGCATGGCCGGCCACGCGGGAGGCTGGCGCCGGGGAGCCCACCACGCATTGGGATAGCTACTTGTTGTGGAGGTCTGACGCGGATGAGATTGAGAGGGCGCATCCCGGAGAGGAATGTCTCCTTGATGGCAGTCACGGTCGTCACTCTCCTGTGTGCGCTCGTGTGTACGGGAGCGCCGGCTTGGGGCACGGTCCAGCGCGGTTCAAAAACAGACCGCTCGCGCTACCCGGCGGGGGCCGAATATCCGCGCAGGGTCGCCCGGCCCAGCGAATTCGCTCACAGCTCCTCGAGCGGTACCGGTGGCGTTCCGGCGGGATCGTCCGCCCCCGCGAGTGCCCCGAGCACGGAAGCTCCGAGTGCAAGTAAGGCGCCGAGCGCGGAGGCTCCGAGCACCAGCAAGGCGTCGAGTAAGAAGAAGCCGGCCAAGAAGCCAAAGCCCGGCCTGCACGGCAACCCAGCGCGAGCGCTGCTCGCCTTCGCGGCGATGCAACAGAACTTCTACATTCCCGGCACCGGCCTCTACGAGGGGGAACCGTATTCCTATCTGTGGCCATTCTCCCAGGCGCTCGCCGCCACCGTCAGCGTCTCCAACATCCCCGGTCAGGTGGCGAGCGCGGCCAGCACCGACTCGCACGAACTGCAGGTGCGTATGGTCGGCCTTGGGAAGTATTGGGGCGCACCCACCCCCGTGGCCGGGGAAGCCACCGGGGAACAGCCCGAAAGCGAAGAACTCGGCGAAGGCTCGGAACCGGCCGAAGCCGCGGGCATACCGCCGCCGCCGCTGCCCTCGTTCAACGGCGAGGTGGTGCCGCCCGGCGGCGCGAGCTACTACGACGACAACGAGTGGGTGGGAATCGAGCTCGCGCGGCTGTACAAGCTGCATCACGAACCGGCTGCGCTCGAAAAGGCCGAGCAGATCATGGCGTTCGTGATGGCCGGCTGGCAGAGCAATCCGAAGCTGGCGTGTCCCGGTGGTGTGCCGTTCTCAGATGCTCCCAGCAACACCGATCGCAACACGGTCACCGACGGCCCCGCCGCCGAGCTAGGCGTACAGCTCTACAAAATCACCGGCGACGCCACGTATCTGCAGTTCGCACAGATGGCCTACGAATGGGTTCGCGCCTGCCTGAGGGCGCCGAACGAACTGTATTACGACCACATCCGTCTGCACGGCGTGATCGACCCGACGGAGTGGAGCTACAACCAGGGCTCGATGATCGGCGCCGGTGTGCTGCTCTACCAGGCGACTGGCAACAGCGGCTATCTCTACGAGGCCCGCCAGACCGCCAAGGCGGCGCTCGCCTATTTCACGATCCCGCGACTGCTCGGCGAAAACCCTTTCTTCGTGTCGGTCTACTTCCGCAACCTGATGTATCTCGACTCCGTTACGCGCGACCCGCCCGGGCCGAAGCTCGCGCAGACCTATGTGGACAGCGTGTGGGTGCACCAGCGCTTGAGCGACAACCTGTTCGCGTTCGGCTCACCGCCCTCCACGCAGCTACTAGACCAGGCGGCGGTCGTGCAGATCTACGCGCTGCTCTCCACCGCGGCCAGCACCTACTTCTGATCGGGGCGGTCCCCGTTCATGGGCGGGGCGGGTTGCTCGTGTGCGTGGGCTGGGCCGATCGGGCGCTCATGTGCACGACAGCGGCGGCGGGAGCACCCCGGCGACCTATTTCCAAGCGTGGCCGAGTAGGCTAGGCAACAGATGAGCGCCGACGCAGCCAACATGGTCACCGCCGAGGGGTTGAGCGAGCTCGAAGCCGAGCTCGCGGTGCTCGAGGGCGAGGGCCGTCGTGAGATCGCCGAGCGCATAAAAACGGCACGCGAGTGGGGCGATTTGAAGGAGAACAGCGAGTATCACGACGCCAAGAACGATCAGGCGCACCTTGAGACCAAGATCGCCAAACTGCGCGAACGGATCTCAACCGCCGAGGTCGTGGAGACCTCGGAGGTCACCAACGGGGCCGTCGCGTTCGGCTCGACAGTCGTGGTTCGCGACGAGTCGGGTAAGGAGCGCAGCTGGCATATCGTCAGCTCGCACGATGCCTCCCCGTCAGAGGGGCGGCTGTCGGCGGACTCTCCGGTTGCGCGCGCGCTGCTCGGGCGTCGCGCCGGCGAGCGGGCCTCGGTCGTGCTCCCCAAGGGGGAGAGCCTGCTCACCGTCGTCAGCGTCGCCTGAGGCCGGCGGCTCGCCGGGCGCGAGCGCGCCGGGCGTGAACTCGCTGGAGACGGTCTCGCCAGGCGTGAGTCTTTCGGGTGTGAGTGTGTCGAGCGTGAGCTCATCGGGCGTGAACTCGTCCGCGTCGGAGAGGGCGGAGGCAAGCAGCTCGCTCGCGGGGTCGCTGTTCAGGTGGGCGGCCGCCCGCCGCGCCGCCGCTTCCTCCTTGCGGCGGTAGAGGCGCTGGTCGGCGAGCTGCAGGATCGACGCGGGATCGGCCACCTCCGCGGGGACCATCACGGCGCCGTGGGAGGCTGTGATCGAAAAGCTCGGAGCGTGCTCGCAGAGCGCCGCCACACTCAGGCTCACGAGATTATCCTCGTCGCGCTGGGAGCGATCGAACAGCACGCAGAACTCGTCACCGCCCATCCGGTAAGCACTGCCATACGGCTCGACGACGCACTTCAACCGCTCGCTCAAGCGCATGAGCAACGTGTCGCCCGCTGGATGGCCGAAGGTGTCGTTGTAGAGCTTGAAGCCGTCGAGGTCATACAGCACAAGCTCCCACGGGGCGTGCGGAGTGGCGGACTTGCAGGCGAGGTGCAGGTCGCCCATCAACAGGCGCCGGTTGCCGAGGCCCGTGAGCGGATCCGTCAGCGACAGGCTCCGCGAGTGGGCAAGCAGCCCAAGGTTCTCGCGCAGGGTGAAGATCAGGTGCACCCCCACGGCCAGCACCGTCGCACCGGCGAGGATCAGCGCCGGCAGGCTGAGCCGCGGGCCGACGTTGCCGTAGACCAGCACGCCGAGCGCGCACAGCAGCGCGAGCGCCGGTACCGACATCATTTGCCAGCTCTTCATCTGTTGCTGGCGCACGCGGGCGGTGGGCATCCACGCGGCGGTGGCCAGCAGGATCGCGGCTAGTGGCCACAGGCATTCGAGCCATGTGCCCGCGTGGTAGGAGTCGGTGGCGGTTCGATAGACGTAAGTCGAGTCGGCGATGCCGCTGACGAGCATGCTCATCGCGATCAGCAGCCATAGGTTGCCGGCTTGCCAGCCGGTGACGCCGAGCGCGCCGACGGCGAACATCATCAGCAGCCCGTCCCCGATCGGGTAGGCGAGCGAGACGACGATCGAGCTGTGGCCGCCGGTGGCGCCGGCGAGAACCGGGGGAAGGACAAGAGCGGCGGCGACGCTCGCCGCGCCGAGCCCGGCGATCAGGCCGTCCAGCCACATGCCGACGCGCAGGTCGCGCAGGTGGCGGCTGGCGAGCAAACCTAGCGCGACATAGAAACAGGGGTACATCGCCAGGTACAGGACGTCGGCGAAGGAGACGCTTCCACCGGCTTCCCCGCTCGTGCCTTCGATGACCAGCGAGTAATACAGTTCGCCGAGGCTCCAGAGCAGCAGGCCCGCGCCCATCGTCAGCCACGCCGCGCGATCCTCGCGCACGAGCGTTCCGCGCGCCAGCACGACGAGTGCCGAGCCGAGCATCAGCACGTTATAAATCCAGTCCTGGAATAGGCTCTCGCCACCGGGCCCGCCGAAGCCGAGCGTGGTGTGCAGCGCAAAGACGCCCAAGCCGCCTATCAGGGCGGCCAGGACGAGCGTCGAGGGATGGAGTCGAGGATGTGCGCGCATGGGTATGCGGGTCGCCAATTACATCGGCTGTTCACGGGAAATCCCTGAATGGATCACGCGGCCGGCAAGGCCGATTCGTCGGATCGTTCGGTCTGCGAGCGGAAGCGTCCGTGCTCGTGGATCAACCGGCGAGCGAGCGGCCCATGCGCCGCGTGAAGCTCCCGGGTTTGCGCTTGTACAGGCGCCCGCCGAGCTCGAGGGCGCGCTTGCGCAGGCGCTTGCGGCGGCGTTCGATCCGTTTCAACAGCTCCTGCCGCGCGGCTTCGTCGCTGCCGAAGGCCTCGGGATGCCGCTCCACATAAGCACACAACATCCACAAATCGTGCTCTTCGCCCAGCAGCTCGCCCAGGCGATCGGCGCGCCGTGTGAGCCCGCGCGCTCCCTTGGCCTTCTTGCCACCGAGCATGTCGAGCGCGTAGTACAGGCTCTTGACGCGCTTGCGCCAGTCATGAACGTCCTCAGCGTCGCGCCCGTGCTCGCGCGTGACGTGGGCACCGCGTCGGCGTCCTTCTCGATAGATGCGTCGCAGCCCGGGGGTCACCGCGTCGAAGTCGGGGTCGACGAGGCTCCAGTGGGCCAGCTGCCGGCGCATGGCGGCGATGTCGCGCAGCACCTCCTCGCGATCGGAGGGCTCGACCGTCTGCCCCCGCTCAGCCTCGAGCCGCGCATCCAGCCGGCGAATCCCCTCCAGCGCGAGCGCTTCTGGGTGGCGCTCGACGAGGCTTCGCAGCGTCGCGAGCCGCACGTCGGCGTCGCGCGCCCCAGCCAGGCGCTGGCCCGCGGCGCGCAGTGCGTTGTTCACGCGCTTGAACTCCTGCTCGCCGAGCTCATGGCGTAGTAGCCGCGCAAGCGCGCGCATGCGCTTGATTGCCTTGCGCGCCTCGTGCACCAACTCGGGGGGGTTTGCCTTCGTCGCGTGGGAGCCCGCCTCGTGCCCTGGCTCGGCGGGGTCTCTCATCGGCGTGCGAGAGCGTGTCTCGTGCAACGGCTCGGCGGAGCCTGTCATCGGCGTGCGGGAGCCCGCCTTACCGTCCTTAATTGGATCGCTCCTAATAGCCATTGCGCATCGCCACCCACCGTGGAGGCTATCGCCGTGACAATGCCAGTCATGTCCAGATTGCCCGCGGCGCGCTGGTGGACCGTGCGCAACGCCCACAGCCACAAGCCCGCGACCTACCGCTGCCCCATCTGCGGACGTCACCTGCCAGCGCTCAGCGAGCACGTGCTGATGTTCCCCGAAGACGACAAAAGCCGTCGCCGCCACGCCCACACCAAGTGCGTGCTGGCGGCGCGTCAGCGAGGGGAGTTGCTGTTGCGCGAAGACTGGTTGCGCACCCAGCCACGCCCCCCGTCGTTGTGGCGGCGGCTACTGGGCCGCGTCAAAGGGGATTGACGCCACTCGGACTGTGTGCGCCGGCGACGGCGTCAGACCCCCGTAGTCGATGCGAACCGGCGCGGCGATCTCGCGGGAGCGAGCGTGTCAGCCGTTCACGTGCACGTATTCCGGGTCGACGCGCACGATCACCCGCTGTTCGCCCGGCTGGCGGAAGGGGTAGGACTCCTTGCCCATGTACTTCATGGCGAGCGAGTCGATGTGCTCGTCGGCTCCCTCGGTGGTGCGCTCGGCGACACGACCCCGAATCGTGACGTACTCGTATGGGTTTTCCATGTTCTGCACGGTCAGCGTCACGCGCGGGTCGCGCTCGAGGTTGCGCGGCCACGCGCGTCCCTCGGCCGTGTTCAACACTGGGCGCCCATCCTGCACATCCACCCAGGCTGGCGCGGCGTGTACCGATCCATCCGGGCGGATGGTGGACACGAGCACGAAGTTCTTGTCTTTCAGCAGCTCCTCGGCGCGACCTTCGATCGCTTGGCTCATCGGATCCCCTTCCAAGTTGACGGTGGTCAGGAGAATCTACCCGCAAGCGGGGCTCTACTCTCGCTATTTGCCGGAAACGTGCGGCTTGTCCGTTGGATTGCCGCTCGGATATTCCTGGCCCATGCGCCAAGCGGCTGAACGGGCCGGACGCGGGGCGTTCAGCTACCCGTGCGAGAGGCGGTCGGTGGGATCGGGTTGAGCGCCACGAGATGACCGTTGTTCAGCTGGAAATGCACAGTCCTTTCGCCCCCGCTCGGGTGACTCAGGGGGTCGCCCGGTTTGTAGAGCGGGTAGGCGAGCGTCACTTCGGTGTCGCTCTGCCCTACCACCTTGACGCTCGCGCTCGGTTCGCTCGCGTCGGTCCCGATGTAGCGTCCGTCGACAAAGAAGAAAGCCTGCTGTCCGTATCCGTCACTGGATCCGGTGCGGGTCCCGACAAGCACACGCAGGGTCTGTTCAGGGCGATAGTCCGACGTTTCCCCGGCCGTGAACCCATGGGATTTGACCACTGCCTGCGCCGCGCTCAAGCCTTCGACGCTCGTCGATTCCTTGGTGAACGCCGGGGCGGTGCTTGTGCGCGTCGCTTCCGCGCCGCGGGTCCCGCTCGAGCTCGTCGTCGTGTTCGTCGGCGCTGCGGTTTTGGTGGGGGAGGGGGTCGTTCTCGTGGTGGTCGTTGACTGCGTGGTCGTCACCGGGGGGATCGCGCTCGAGACAGACACGGTCTTCGTGCCTCCAGATCCGCATCCGCTCAGCGCCAACGCGCCCACTGCCGTGGCGAGGAGCAGCCTTGGGACTGGGCCGGGCAGCGGACCTCGCCATGCTCCTGCCGCGAGCGGTCTGCGATGTCGGGTCCCCCTCACCACGGGCTCCGCGTGACGTCGCTTGCCGAGCTTCATACGTGTGCCTCTCATCGTGCGGACTCTATTCGCCATTGCTCGCTCCCATCCTCGCATCGGTACATCCCTTGCGCGCCATCTACCCGCTTGGGGATGCTCGTCGCGGCGACCTGCTCGGTCGCCTCCCCCTGGAGTCTTCGGAGCTTGAGAACGACCCATTCCCAAATATTATTAGCCGCTGCTAAGCTGGGGCGTACGAATAGGAACGCGAGCATGGGAGATCACGCTATGGCAACCCACATGACACCCACCCGCAGGAACTGGACCCTCGGAATCGTCTCGGTCGCGTTGTTCATGACCGTGCTTGACAACCTCGTGGTGTCGGTCGCCTTGCCCAGCATCCACCGTGACCTTGGCTCATCGATTCAGTCGCTCGAGTGGACCGTCAACGCGTACGTGCTCTCCTACGCCGTGCTCTTGCTCACCGGTGCCGCGCTCGGCGACCGCTTCGGACGCAAGCGCATGTTCTTGCTCGGGCTATCCGTGTTCACGGCCGCCTCCGCCGCCGCGGCGCTTGCCCCTACGAGCAACCTGCTGATCGCCGCGCGCGCCGTCCAGGGCGCCGGCGCCGCGATCGTGACGCCACTCACGCTCACCCTGCTCGCCGACGCTTTCCCCGCCGAGCGCCGCGGCATCGCACTCGGCGTGTGGTCTGGCATCTCCGGCACCGCCGTGGCGATCGGTCCGCTCGTGGGAGGTGCCGTCGTGCAGGGCATCTCCTGGCACTGGATCTTCTGGATCAACGTGCCCATCGGCCTTGTGCTCGTGCCGATCGCCATGCGTCGCCTCTCCGAGAGCCGTGGGCCCTACGGCACGCTGGACCTGCCCGGGCTCGTACTTGCCGGTGCGGGCGCCTTCGGGATCGTCTTTGGCCTCGTGCGCTCCCAGTCACTCGGCTGGGGCGCCCCTTCGATCCTCGTCTCGCTGATCGGTGGCGCGCTGCTGCTCGCGGCGTTCGTCGCCTGGGAGCTGCGTGCCCCAGAGCCGATGCTCCCCATGAGCTTCTTTGCCAAGCGCTCCTTCGCCGTCACCAACGTGGTGTCGCTCTCGATGTACTTCGGCATGTTCGGCTCGATCTTCTTCCTCTCCCAGTACATGCAAAACGTGCTCGGAAACACTCCCCTGCAGGCGGGCCTGAAGCTGCTGGTGTGGACCGGCGCCTCGATGGTGGTGGCCCCACTCGCAGGCATCTACTCCGAGCGCTTCGGCTCGCGCCCCTTTATGGTGGCCGGGCTCACCCTGCAGGCACTCGCGCTCGGGTGGCTCGCCGCCATCACCTCAACCCACGTGCCCTACACGCACATGGTCATACCGTTCATCATGGCCGGTGCAGGCATGTCGCTCGTATTCGCCCCCTCAGCCAACGCGGTGCTCTCATCCGTGCGCGTCGACCAGGCCGGCCAGGCCTCGGGCGCCAACAATGCCATCCGCGAGGTTGGTGGCGTGCTCGGCGTGGCTGTGCTCGCCTCGGTGTTCACCGGCTCGGGCGGCTATGGCTCGCCGCAGGCGTTTGTCGATGGGCTGATCCCCGCCATGTGGGTAGGCGTAGCCGTGCTGGGCACGGGCGCGCTCGTGGCCCTGCTCTTGCCGTTCCGCACCCCGCGTGCGGCCGACGCCGCCGCGCTCGCCGCCGAGCACGAGCTGGCTGTTGTCGAGCCACGGCGTGCGGTGCTCGCGGGAGAGCCCGCGTGAACGTCGGGCCTATGCGCGAAGGCGATGTCCCGCGCGACGCGCGCGCGGGCGTGGGCGTCGCGCAGGAGGGGGATGTTGCGCAGGAGGGGGATGCCGCCGCGGAGGGTGCCGCGCGCCCGCGCGGGAGCCAACGTCGCCGGGTGCCGGCCGCCGAGCGTCGTGAGGCGCTGATCGCGGCCGCCGTGCACGAGTTCGCAAGCGGCGGACTGCACGGCACACCCGTGGATCGCATCGCTCGCCGCGTGGGTGTCGCCCAGCCGTACGTCTTCAGCTTGTTTGCCAGCAAGCGCGAGCTGTTCCTTGCGGCTGTTGACCACTGCTTCGACCGCTTCACCGATACGTTCACCCACGCCGCCGCGGAGTTTCGCGCCGGGCGGACGCCCGAGGATTGCGAGGACGTCCTGATGGCGATGGGAGGCGCCTACAAGGAGCTGCTGTCCACCGACCGCGACTACCTCATGCTCCAGCACCAGGCCTACGCCGCCTGTGACGACGAGCTCGTACGCGCGCGCGTACGCCGCCGCTACGCGCTACTGGTGGAGTTCGTGGCCGAACTATCCGGCGCCGAGCCCGAGCGCCTCGACGACTTCTTCCGCCACGGCATGGCTCTCAACGTGGCCGCCGCCATGGGGGTCGCCGAGCTCTCCGCCGGCTGCTCGTGGGTGCAGGCCGAGCTTGCTCAGCGCTCTACCGGGTAGCATCAAGCTGTGGCGATGTCCGATTCCACACACGCCCCGGTGAGCAAGCGCAGTCGGCGCGAGCTTGCCCGTACGGGAATCCTAGTGGCGCTCGCCATCTTGATGACGCTGTTCGCCGTCCTCAACGTCAAAGACGTCGAGGTCAACTGGATCTTCGGCAAGAGCTCCACGCCGCTCATCATCGTGATCGTGGTCTCACTGCTCGTCGGCATCCTGCTTACGCACTTCGCCGAGCTGGTCTACCGGCGCAAGCGCTGAGCAGGCCACTCAGCCACCTCCGGCCTCGCTCGCACACCGCCTTTCAAGGTGCCTCGGCCGGAGCGATACGATCGATGCGCCACCGGCATCTTGGAGTCGCGAGACGCTAGGCGACCTTCTTGGGGACGCGCGCCTCGGTCACGATTCGCGCGGCCTGCTCGGCGCCGAGAAACGGTGCGATTACCACGTAGGCGAGATAGTCCGACAACTCAGGCAACGCGCCGGTGCCCCCGCCCGTGGTCTGGCAGTAGATCGTGTGCCAGATCGCGCCTTCAATACCCTCCTGCGCGAGTCCCGTGAGCGGCGGGTTCGGCGCGCCGACGGTGAGCCTCGCCGCCACCTCGCGAGCGAGCTCGGCCACGAGGTCGACAGCACGCTGGCCCATCGCGAACACGCCGGTTGCGATCGTTTGGGCGTACGCGGGCCGCGCCGCGAAGTAACGCATCATCGCATCCAAGGACCTGCGCACCGCCGCTGGCCATTCCCCAGAGGTGAGCCCCGGGTCGGACACCGTCTCGCGCACCTCCATGCCCAGCTTCTCGATCGCCGCCAGAAAGCACTCCTCCATGTCGTCGAACAGATCGAAGAACGTGTCGATCGATGCACCCGCCTCGTCGGCGATGCGCATCGGCGTCAGGTTCCCGTAGCCCTCCAGCGCCGCCAGCTCAAGCGCCCTGCGCAATACCCGCGAGCACTCATCCTCATTCTCGACGCGCCTCTGGCTAGGCACCGCGCGCAGCCGCACCCCGAGCGGGCTCGGCTCGATGGTCCTGAAGATGAGCGTCCAACTGAGCATGTCCCCAACCAGCTCGGGCATCTCGGTGGTGCGCTGCTCGAGTAGCCGGACGAATGTCGCGCGGCGCAGGCCTCCCACGATCGCCCTCGCGACTGGCTCAGGTAGCGGCGCGGTGTCCGGGGCGTGCGCAAAGCTGGCCGCCAAGCGCTCCTCAAAGATGTTCATCGTCTCAGTCAATCGCTCCCATCCCGCCGGGCCCGCCGACGGGGCATCCACGAGCATCAGGCGCGCCCCCTTCGGATTGTCCTTCACGACCTGGGCGAACGTCTTCAGTGCTGTGCCCATGCGCTGCTCGAGCGTGCCTTCGGTGGAACGGTAGCCGGTGGCGATATGGTCCATGGCCTGGCTTGCGATGAGCTCGAGCGTCGCCAGGAAGCACTCCTCCTTGTTGGCGAACTGCTCATAGAAGGCTCTTCTGGAGACACCCGCGAGGGTCACGACCTGCTTAACGCTCGTACGCCCATAGCCGCTGGAGGCCACCGCCTCGATCATCGCCCCGTACATGCGTCTGCGCTGGTTCTCGGCGACCTCCACCGGGTCCATCTGGTGGGGCCCTCTGGGCAGGCGCTCGTATAGCGGTGCCACGTTCTGCCCCCCGGTGGCGCCACGACTCACTGGACCGGCGGTGGCGCCGGAGTCGGCGAGCGCACCCGGGCCGGTGGCACTTCGAGCGGTCGGATCGGTCGTGCCCTGTCCGAGGTGGTCCGTCCCTCGTGTGGCGCCACTTGCCCGGGCCGATCGCGTCGCATTATCCCGTCCGGCACCCGCATCCCCGCTGCGCTTGGGCTGTCGTTGACGCGCGAGAGCGCCGCCACCGAGGTTCTTCCCGCCCTCCATCAACGCGTTCTATCTCCTCGAATGCTATTAGCCCCTCGACTATCAAGGAGTCCTGAAAACAATATCATTCCATGTCAGAGATTTATTGTCTACGCACATGTAGAAGCTCAGGCTACGCCACACAGCGGCCGCGTGCCGGCCTCCGGGACCCGTCGACGCATTCATCGCTAGTGCAGCAGCGCCCTCAGCGCCAGGATCGCAAGCCCCATCGTCGCCCCCACCAGCACCTCGAGCACGAGTTCGCGCGGTTTGGCCCGGGAGAGGATGCCCGCCGCCAGCTCGAATGCGATCAAACTTGCGACCACCACCCAAACAGCCGCCGTCACGGCGGTTGCCTGGCTCGCGCCGGCGGCCCACGCCACCACCAGCGCCAGCAGCGGCATACTCGATCCCCTTGCGATCGCCCAGTCGCGGCCGAATGTCCGCCACAGCTCCCCCCAACTGAAGGGCTGCCTCTCCGCCAGGCGCAATCCGAGCACGTCGGAGTAGGAGTGCGCGAACCAGTAGAGCACCACCGCGATCGCCGCTGAGCCCACGGTCTCCGGATAGGTGTCGCGCAACCCGCTCTCCGCTGCCAGCAGCGCGCCGATCGTGATGAGTCCGTATATGGCGCCCGCCGGATTGCGCTGGGGCACGATCCATCCGGCGAGACGCTCGGCGTAGCCATCTTCGGGGGAGCGTTCCTCGGGGGAGCGTTCCTCGGGGGAGCGTTCTTCCGGCGAGCGTTCTTGTGGGGTGAGTTCTCCTGGGAGGCGTTGCTTCATGCGCGCGCTCGCGGCTGGCGGGGCACCCTCCGGCGGACTGGCTCCCGATGCGTGTGACCGCGCCGGCTCATGTGACTGTGCTCGCTCCATCGCTTAACCCAACTGTCGTCAAGTGCAGCGATGGTAACCGCCAGGCCTCACGTCGTTCACAGGTCGTCGCTCCCGCTAGGATTCAGCGGCTGCGCCGACGTAGCTCAGTTGGTAGAGCACCTCCATGGTAAGGAGGGGGTCCGGGGTTCGAATCCCCGCGTCGGCTTCAACTCTTGCGCACGAACGTGCGTTCGCATTTCCCGTCCGGATGGCTGAGTAGCTTTGTCGGCGTCTACGAAAGGGCGGGCCCGGCGGCTGGCAGGTGCGTGCATGGCGGTCGGACCTCGGCGCTAAAGGAGGGCCGAACAAATGAGCGGACGCGGCAGCTGCGTCATGGCGGAGCAGGAGAAGCAGGCGGAGGGAGCGATCCTCGGTTTGCTTCTGAACTTCGAGGTAGGGAGCATCTGGTCAGTGGAGGAGGTCGTACGTCAGCTCAGCGCATCGCGCCTGGAGGTGATCGACGGCCTGGCGAGCTTGGATGCGGCGGGTTTGATCCATCGCATCGGCGACTACGTGTTCGCGACACGCGCGGCCTCCAGCTTCGACCGGCTCCAACTTTGAGGCTGGTCGCTCAGGGCCGGGTGTTGCAGGCGGTGGGGATTGTTAGCTGATCCCTTCAAGCAGCTCGGCCGGCGAGGAAAGCTCGAGGCCTCGCGAGAGGATCACGATCGTCTCCAGCCGCGGTGAGCGCTTGCAACGCTCGAGCAGGCTGATCTCCGTTCGATGCAGGTCACACACGTCGGCCAGCGCCTCCTGAGAGAGCCCGACGCGCTTTCGATGGCGGCGCAGATTGGTGGCGAACTGCTCGCGGACGGCATCCATGCTCCACACTGTTGCGGGCCGCAGACGGAAGATCTACAGACAGTCGTCTTCTCGGCGCATGTAGACGTACATCGGCTATGGGGTCAGTGCTCGGCCGCCGCGACCATCTCGGCATTGTCGTCGGTAAGGGTCACGGTGGTGACGGGCAGGCCCATTCCGGACACCTTGCTGGGGAGGTCGAGCCTCAACCAACGCGAGACGCGCGGGCTGAGCGTCGAGATGATGATCTCATCGAAGCCCCGCAGGTTGATCGCGTCGTGCACAGCGGCCAGCGGGTCCGCGTCTCCGATGAAGCCAGCGACGCGTGTTCCTGCCGCTTCGCTCAACACGGGCAGTGCCTGCTTGAGCACATCATTGGCTTGGTTTGCTCCCTGATCCTCGGCGTCCACAACCTTGTGCAGCCCGTGGGCGGCATTGGGCACCAGCAGCGTGAACGTGCAGGGACCACTCTGTGCTCGCTCCCGCACAGCGTCGATCAATGGCTGGGTGGCCGCGGTCTTGTGTGCGACCACGAGCACACGCGTGGGGGCGGAAGACTCGCGGGTGGGGTTGGAGGGCTCCATGTTCGGAACTCCTTTCTAACTGCGCTCGAATCGAGGACCCGAAGTGGGTCCTCGCTACTACTTGACTACCCTTCCCGCGATGCGCGTGCACATATCCGAGGAAAACATCGAAGTTCGGCTGGCCCGGGCCGAGAGGGTGCTCGGGCTGCTCGGCAGCATTCGTGTGCCACTGGCGGACGTCAGCGACGTACAGGTGGTCGAGGATCCCTTCCACGGAGTCATGCGCTCGGGCCTGAAGGTCGGCCTGCGGCTGCCCTGGCTGTACTACGTGTGTCGCTCGATCCGCCTCGACCAAGCCTGGGCGATACGCCGCGGCGTACCCGCGCTCTCGTTCGCCGTGTGCAACCACGGAGCACTCGAGCGCGTCACGGTCAGCAGCCCTGACGCGCGGGAGCTCGCACGACGCCTGGGTGGCTGAGAAGTGAAATGGTGGGGGCAGGATTCGAACCTGCGTAGGCAGAGCCAATCGGTTTACAGCCGATCTCCTTTAACCACTCGGACACCCCACCAGATGTCCCCGGCTACGAGCCGTGGGCGAGAGCCTGATTGTAGTGCTTGGCCGCGAGGCGAGGCCGGCCCGAGTCGCCGGCCAAGCCGTCGCGGGAGTGCTGCTCAGCTTGCCTCGCGCAGCTCCTGGGCCGCGGGTGAGGTCTGGAGCTTCTTGAGCGTGCGGCTCTCGATCTGACGGACACGCTCGCGCGTGATGTTGAATGCTCTGCCGACCTCGTCCAGTGTGCGCACGCGGTCACCGGTGATGCCATAGCGCATCTCCAGCACCTCGCGCTCGCGACGCGGCAGGGAGGCGAGCACGCGGCTGACGCTCTGGCGGCGCATTGCCTCGGAGGCGACCTCGAACGGGGAGGCCGATGTGGCGTCCTCGACGAAGTCCGCGAGCTCCGAGTCTTCCTCGTCGCCGACCGGCTTCTCAAGAGAGACAGGCTGCTGAGCCATGCGCAACACCTCGCGCACCTCGCGCGTGGTGCATTCGAGCTCGGCCGCTATCTCGGCGGGTGAGGGATCGCGGCCGAACCGCTGGATTAGCGCGCGCTCGGCGTACACAACCTTGTTAAGGCGCTCCACCATGTGCACCGGAATGCGGATCGTGCGTCCCTTGTCGGCGATCGAACGGGTGACCGCCTGACGGATCCACCAGGTGGCGTACGTGGAGAACTTGTAGCCGCGGCGATAGTCAAACTTCTCCACCGCCCGGATCAAGCCGAGCGAGCCCTCCTGGATCAGGTCGAGAAAATTCATTCCCCGTCCGAGATAGCCCTTGGCGATCGACACCACCAAGCGTAGATTGGCCTCGATCATCTGCTGCTTCGCGGCCACGTCCCCGCGTTCGATGCGCTTGGCCAAGGCCACCTCCTCCTCGGCGCTCAACAGCGGCACGCGCCCGATCGAGCGCAGATACAGGCGCAGCGAATCGATGCTCGGCTCGACGGTCAGATCGAGCTCGGCCTTGTGCAGCTCCTCCAACCGGGACCGCAGCGCCAGCTGGTCGAACTCCCCGTCGTCCCCCTCCAACTCGGCCACCGAAGTCTCCGTGGCCACCAGCAACCCCTCACTGTTCGTACTCAACTCCGGACCCCCCAGGATCCAAACAACACCCCGTCGAAGCAACCCCCCGCTTCGACCTCCCCTGCTTCGACTACTGGCCTCCTATGAGATTCCGTTTGGCATTGCAGTCCCTACGCCTCTTGCGTCCCCGGTTCCCGAGCCGATCACGCCTCGCTGGCAATCCGAGCTATGTCGGATTGATAACAGATCTGGGGCTGTTTGGCGCTGGTTGCCGTGGCAAGCAGGCGGCCGGGCGCTAGTCTTGCCAGCGAGGTGCCTATGACGATGCGCTCCACTCAATTGCTCTCGCCAGGGGCAGCCGGCGAGGATGTCCAAGCCCGTACGCCATCGATCCCCGTGGGGCTCTCGCGCGTGGGGGTCACCGGGGTTGAGAAGGTCATCCGCGTTCGCGACGAGCTGTTCTTCGCGCGCCTGGAGTGCTTCATCGACTTGAGCTCCAGCCAGAAGGGCGCGCACATGTCGCGTTTTGAGGAGGTCGTCAACGAGGCGATCGGAGAGGTGGTTCTCAAAGAGTCGCCCTTCCGGGCAGAGACACTCGCGCAGCACATTGCGGAGCTCGTACGCGAGCGCCAGGGCGCCGAGCGCGCGGAGGTGACGATCGCGGCCCGCTACCCCGAGCACAAGCCGGCGCCCGTGTCGGGAGTCGCCACACAGGAGATCTACACGCTCTACGGTCGCGCGGTGGCGCTCCCCAGCGGCACCCGCCGGATGGTGGGGGTGTCGGCGACGGGTATGACCGCGTGCCCGTGCGCACAGGAGCTCGTTGCAACGCGTGCGCGCGCGCGGCTGCTGGCGGACGACTTCAGCGATGAGCAGATCGAGAAAGTGTTCGAGCATGTGCCTGTCGCCACTCACAACCAGCGCGGGCTCGGCACGCTGCACATCGGGTGCCTTGAGGAGTGCGCCGCTGAGATAGAGGCAGCGGCGCTGCTGGAGATCATCGAGGGCTCCATGTCCTCCGAGATCTACGAGCTGATGAAGCGCACCGACGAGGTGGCCGTGGTCGAGAAGGCTCACCGTCGGCCGCGCTTCGTCGAGGACTGCGTACGCGAGATGATCGCCGGAGTGGTGGAGCGCTTTGGAGAGCTCCCCGACGGGAGCTTCGTGTCAGCCCGTCAGGAGAACCTCGAGACGATTCACCAGCACAACGTGATCGCCGAGCGGCACGGGCTCATGTCCGAGTTGCGCCACGAGATTCAGACGCAGCAGCCGGCGTCGCATCAGACGACGCTGGACGAGTGGCTCGACGGAAGTAGTCGAGGCCTGAGAGCACCGTGATCGCAACCATCAGGTAGACGAGCAGCGAGACCCACAAGGGCGAGCCGTGTACCGCGATGACGGCGAGGATCGCGGCGATCTGCACGCACGTCTTCACCTTGCCGAACATCGAGGCTTCGATCACGACCCCCGACTGGGTGGCGTTCATCCGCAGCATCGTCACCGCCAGCTCGCGGGCGATGATCACCATCGCGACCCACCCTTCCAGACGGTGCAAGGAGACGAGCGAGAGCAGTGCCCCCACGATCAACAGCTTGTCGGCGAGCGGGTCCATGAGCTTGCCGAACGTGGTGATCGAGTCGCGCGATCGCGCTAGGTACCCGTCGACGAAGTCGGTGAGTGACGCGAGCGCGAACACCACCGCCGCGAGCACGTCGCCAGAGGGCGTGTTGCCGAGCAGCGCCACGACCAGCACCGGCACCAGCATGATGCGCAGCACAGTCAGCACGTTGGGAAGGTTCAGGGGGAGCATCGTGACCACCCATTATGTAGGTGGCGCCACCCGCGGGCGGAGACACAGGGCCGGGAACCGGCAGTGGCATGGGGACGAACAGCAGAGTAGTGGGGATGGCCGAAAGAGAGGGTGGGGGAGGGCCAGTGGGGGAGATGCGGCGGATGACACCGGCCCGACGGGCGTCGAGCGATAGGGTGTGCTCGATGCCCCTGATCCCGATGGTCATAGAGCGCACCGCCCGCGGCGAGCGTGAGTTCGACATCTTCTCGCGACTGCTCAACGAGCGGATCATCTTCCTGGGCACCCCGATCGAAGATCAGGTCGCCAACCTCGTGGTGGCACAGCTCTTGCACCTTGAGTCTCAGGACCCCGAAAAGGACATTTCGATCTACATCAACTCCCCTGGCGGGAGCGTCTATTCGGGTCTTGCCATCTACGACACGATGCGCTTCGTCAAGCCCGACATCCACACGATGTGCGTGGGTGTGGCCATGTCGATGGGCTCGCTGCTGCTCGCCGGTGGCACGAAGGGCAAGCGCGCGGCGCTACCCAACTCGCGCATCCTGATCCACCAGCCCTCAGCGGGCTTTGAAGGCCAGTCCACCGACATCGAGATTCACGCACGCGAGATCCTCAACGTGAGGGAGCGCCTCGACGAGATCTATGCCGAAAACACGGGTCTCTCAAAGGAGCAAGTGCGCGAAGACATGGAGCGCGACCGTTTCTTCACCGCCGAGCAGGCACTCGAGTACGGTCTGATCGACCGCGTGCTCGAGCCCCACTGAGCACCACTCGGCCGCGACTCTTTCGAGGGCTAACTTTTTGGGGGAGGGGCCGGCATGGCCGGCCGGCTCGGCGTTCATGTGGTGCTGATGACTCCGGGCGTCAAGCCACTATTCTCGGCTGCTTCCATGGGCCGACTTAGCTTCCTAGAGCGCCTCACGCTGTCCCTGATCGCTCTCCTGACGGTGCTCGCCGGGGTGGCGAACTACGAGACGTGGGCGCCTGTGCCGCGCTTTGCCATCGCCACGGTCGCCCTTGCAGGGTTGGCGTGGGTGGTGTCGTTTGGCACCGAGCAGCTCGGCGAGCGCTTTGGCCCGGCGGTCACCGGCATGCTCCAATCGACGCTTGGCAACCTGCCCGAGCTATTCGTGGTCGTGTTCGCGCTGCAGAAGGGCGAGCTCGTGGTCGCCCAGACGGCGATCGTTGGCTCGATCTTCGCCAACGCCATGCTTGTGCTCGGCCTCGTGATCGTGGTTGGCGCGCACAAGGCGCCCGACGGCGTCATGCGCTTCTCCCATCGCCTCCCGCGCGACACCGCCACGCTGCTGCTGGTCACCGTGTTCATCATCGTGCTGCTTGGCCTGTCGCTTGCCTCCCACGATCCGGCGAGCCACCACGTCAAGGTCATCTCGGCGGTGGGAGCCGTGAGCCTGCTCGTGGTCTACCTAGCGTGGGTGGTGCCATACCTGCGCGCCGACACGCTGCCTGGGGCGGAGGGGGCAGAGGAGCCCAGGGGCGCCGCGGAGGAGGCCGACACGTTCGGGGGGGCTGCGGAGGAGGCCAACACGCCCAGGGACGCCGCGGGCGAGGCCGACACGTCTGGGGACGCCGCCCCACCAGCCCCGCGCGAGGGCCCGCGGCTCTCGCTGCGACTCACGCTCACGCTGCTTCTCTGCGGGGGCATCGCCTCCGCGTTCGTCTCCGACTGGTTCGTCAATGCGCTCTCCCCGGCAATCGTCCAACTCAAAATCTCCCAGGCCTTCGCGGGCCTCGTGATCGTCGCGATCGCCGGCAACGCGGTCGAGAACACTGCTGGCCTGGTGCTCGCATGGAAGGGACGCTCCGATCTGGCGATCTCGGTGGTCAAGAACTCCGTGGCGCAGATCGCCGCGTTCCTCTTTCCCTTGCTCGTATTGATCTCGTTTCTGCTCGCCACCACGCTCACGTTCGCGCTCGCGCCGGTCTACATCGGCGCGCTCCTGGTGATGGCGCTTGCCATGTGGCAGGTCACCGCCGACGGCGAAGCGGCCGCGTTTGAGGGTTGGGCACTCGTGGCGCTGTACGTGATCCTCGCCACGCTCACGCTCTACGAGTAGCCCCACGCCGCGAACGGGCGACTGGGGCGTTGTGGCCTGCGCATCGCTCTGCTTGCTGCCACGGTCAGCGCCGGCGACTGGTCGCTCGCTACGCTTGCGCGGCAATGCGCCTCGCCACGTTTCTTTCTCCAGGCAGCTCGACCCCACGCGCGGGGGAGGTACGCGACGAGCAGGTCGTGGCGTTTGCCGACGCCGGCTACACGGTCCTCGACCGCTTGGGCGACCCCGAGGCGCCCGCGGCCGATGGGCCCTCGTTTGCTCTGCCCGAGGTCACGTTGCTCGCGCCCGTTCCCGAGCCGCGCGTGATCTTCGGCATCGGTTTGAACTACGCCGATCACATAGCCGAGACGGGCGGCACCGCACCCGAGACGCCGCTGGTGTTCACGAAGCTGCCGTCCTCCGCGACGGCGCCGGGCGCGTCGGTGCGCTGCCCACAGGTGGTCAAACGACTGGACTACGAGGGTGAGCTCGCGGTCGTGATGGGCGCGGGCGGACGGGTGGCCGGCTATGCCGTCGCCAACGACCTCACGGCCCGCGACCTGCAGGGACGCGAGGCGCAGTGGACGCGCGCCAAGGGCGCCGATGACTTCTGTCCCTACGGCCCGTGGATCACCACCGTCGATGAGATCCCTGACCCGCACGCGCTCTGGCTACGCACGTGGGTGGGCGGCGAGCTACGTCAAGACTCCTCCACCTCCAATCTCATCTTCAAGATCCCCGAGCTCGTGCAGTTCATCTCCGAGACCTGCACGCTGGCACCCGGTGATCTGATCCTCACCGGCACCCCCAGCGGAGTCGGCATGAGCCTCGACCCACCGCGCTTCCTCTCCTCGGGAGACACCGTGCGGATCGAGATCGAGCGGCTCGGGCACATCGAGCACTCGATCGCCTAGCCAGACCCACCCCGCTCGACATGGCCTGGCCAGATGCGCCCTCGCTTGCGCCCGAGCGTCGCAAAAGGGCGCAGACCCGTCGCACTGGCTGCCGCGACC